>JAABUQ010000021.1_pt1 | contig 269904 bp, 271 predicted proteins | sample 5560001 | NCBI WGS metagenome assembly JAABUQ01 (sample SAMN10711888, study PRJNA513371) | rock metagenome | isolation source: Antarctica rocks | place: Antarctica: Victoria Land, Finger Mt nord | collected 2015-12-18
AGGGGCCTTCCAGGGAGCCAGTGCTGAGGGAGCGACACTGAGGCAGGATGCCGCAAGTGCCAGGAACGAGCGGGAGGGGTTCTTAATTGATGCTGAACGTCGCCGCCACACCAACCGTGTGGTTCGGGTCAATAAACATCGTGTCTGTATCGGCTGCGTTGAAGCCGCTGTAGCCGGCGGTGCTGGCGCTTTCCTGATCTTGACCGGGATGTCCGTTATGACCCGTGGAGACTTGCTCTGGCCGCAGGAACTTTGCATGACCGTCCGCCAAAAGGAAGTTCGAGCCGCCCGTGTGGATGCCGGTTCCACCGCCGGTATAAGGCAAAGGGGTATCGGACTTGTAAAGAGTCGGGTCAATCGTACCATTCGTGCCGCCGGGCATCACTCCCGTAGCAAGCTGCATATCATAGCCACCACCGAAGCCATGACCGCACAACGCCGCATCGCAGAGTACGCCGCCGGGAGACGAGTTGGCCTGATCGGGTAAACCGTCTGTCGTGCCGGAGAAGTCGTCATAAGTACCCGACAGCCCCTCGTCGGCCTGGTCAATGCGCGCCACCGGACCGAACGCCTCACAGAGCAGAACGGAAGAAGCAGGCGCATTGAATTGAGAAAGCGAGGCTGCTTTCGCATTGGCATTGAATGCATACGAAACAGGATAAGCGGTTAGACCGCCTGCCACTGCCTGGTTAGTGCTGTCATCCGGGCATTTGTAGACGCCGGTGCTTTTGACGTAGGTATAAACCTGACCGCCCCAGCCCTGACCGAGATTCTTGCCGCCGGCGGCATTGTTGTTGATTCCATACGGATACAGCTCGTCGGAGTCCTGCGTGTACTGGGTGAACGCGAGGCCAAGCTGCTTCTCGTTAGACAAGCAGGACGTGCGCCGGGCATTCTCGCGGACCTTCTGGAACACGGGAAACAAAATCGCGGCAAGAATCGCGATAATGGCGATGACGACGAGCAGTTCAATCAGTGTAAACGCTTGCGAATAGTTTCGCTGTCTGAGAGTCTTCATTGTGTAAGTGCCTTTTACTGCTTTCTGTCCTTCGATGCTTTTTGTCCAGGACGCTTTTCTTTACGAAAAGTTCAGGAAAGAGTTTCCGTCCGTAGTATGGGCTACAAACATGAAAAAAGGGTGAACCACCGGCGTGCGTTCGCGGCGATGCAGGCTCTTCGGCGGCGGAGTTCGCGGCGGGAGGCATTATCGGGTATACTTACCCCGTGTTAACGCAAAACAGTTTGATTGGCCTGACGACTGCCGAAATCCGGGCGAAACTGGCAGAACTTGGAATACCCGCGTACCGGGGATCGCAGGTGGCGGAGTGGCTCTATCGGCGGATGCTGCCGGAAACCGGCGGCGGGTTTAACGCGGGCTTTGCCGCCATGACCGATCTGCCTGCGGGTGTTCGCGCGACGCTTTCAGAGACGTTTACCGGGCCGCCCCTGCGGCTCGACCGCCAGCAGAGCGACACGCGCGACGGGACCCTGAAGGCGCTCGCCACCCTGACCGACGGCGGCCATCTGATTGAATGCGTTCTGCTGCCCGACGTCAGGCGCGTCTCCGTGTGCTTGTCCACGCAGGCGGGCTGCCCGATGGCCTGCGCGTTCTGCGCGACCGGCACCCAGGGCCTGACCCGCAACCTGACCACGGCGGAGATCGTGTCCCAGTTTCTGCTCCTGCAATCACTGTCGGTGCGGCGGATTACGCATATTGTCCTCATGGGCATGGGCGAGCCGCTGCTGAACTATGACGCGACCCTGAAAGCAATTCGCATTCTGAACGCCGAGTGCGGGATCGCCATGCGGCATATCACGCTGTCCACGGTCGGCATTGTCCCGAACATTGACAAGCTGGCCGAGGAAAACTTGCAGCTTACGCTGGCCGTGTCGCTTCATGCGCCGAATGACGCACTCCGCACACGCCTAGTTCCCGTGAACAAAACGTACCCGCTGGAGCGGCTGATGGCGTCGTGCCGCAGTTATGCCGCCCAGACCGGACGCCGGCTGACATTTGAGTATGTGCTGCTGAGCGGCGTCAACGATGAACCCCAGCACGCCCGCGAGCTGGCCCAGCTTCTGAAGGGAATGGCGGCGGCGGTGAACATCATCCCGTACAACCCAACTTCGGTGGCCGAGGCATTCGAAAAGCCTGATGTCGGACGTATTTTCGCGTTCCGGCGCATCTTAGAGGATGCGGGCGTTGTCGTCACCCAGCGCAAGGAGCGCGGGCGTCAGATTGCCGCCGCCTGCGGGCAGCTCGTCACCGACAGCGAAAAGCGGCGTCCAGCCCGCCCCTTAACAGTCGTTTCGGAGCCGGCGCTGACGGGAGCCGCATAAGATGTCCGGGGAGACAGACGCCCCAATTTTAGAAGAGTCCGCCGCTGAGGAAGCTTCGCCGAAGACCACGCTCGCCGACGCCGAAGCATGGCTGAATGTCGTCAAGCCTGCGGCCCTGCTGGCGCTTCTAAAAGACCCCGATTATCGTTTAGCAGTCACCCCGGCTTTCGCCGGGTTTCAGCCGAACGCCCGAAGCCTCTCCCTACCGTTCGTCCGAAGCAAGTTGGCGCAAACTGCTGTTAAAGACGACAAGTTTGCCCAAAAGCTGCGCGAGCTGTCCGAAAGCGCCGCGCCTGCTCCGGTTCCCACCCCTCTCCCGCCGAAGCCTGCCCTGCCTCCGCCTGTGAAGCCCGATCCCGTGCCGGCGCTTAAAGCCGACCGGGACGCCCGCCGCAAAGAGCGCGACGCCGCCCGGCTGGAACTTGCCGAGGCGCAGGCCGCGCTTGACACGGCAGTCAAAGTCAGGGTTGCCGCCGAAGCCGAGCGCGACGAAGCCCGTCAGACCGCGAAAAGGCAGAGCGAGCGGATTGCCCGGTTGGAGCGCCAGGCCGGCAAAGCTGCCCAAACGGAAGCGCGGCTGGTAAAGGCGCTCAACGAGGACAAAGTCTCGCCCCTGCCGTCGCCGCGCCGCCCCAGCGCCGGGCCGGGTCAGCCCGCGCCGCCGGCGGTCAGCGCCGCCTGGCCGGTCGCCGTCGCCCATCTTCTCGATAAGTCGAAGTTCGATGCGGCCTTAGCGCTCGCCGAAGATGTTCTGAAAACCGATCCCGACGACAGCGACGCCCTGCAAATCGCGGTTCGGGCCTCCGAAGGCCGCAAGGAGCCGCGCCTTGCGTTCGGTCTGGCCCGCCGCCTGCTGGCAGTGCTTCTCCGCCGTGCGGATTATCAAGCCGGAGCCGAAACGCTGCTGACGCTGCTGCGGTTGTCGCCTTCGCCGGAGCAGGTGGAACCCGATGTCCGGCTCTTCCTCGCGGACTTTCCGGCCGCAAGCAGCGAGGCGGTTTCAGCGGCACGCCTGATGCTGTCTCGCCTGCGCGGGATCAGCCCTGCTGCCCATAGCCGGCTGGCGGAGTTTCTCGCGGCTCGCACCACGCTTGGCCCGGTCCTCATGCCGCCGCCGGGGGCGCTCGGCCCGGATGACCCCCTGCCGCTGACGCTTCCTCTGGGCCGGCCTGTCACGGCCCGGCAGCTTGCGGACGCGGTGGACAGGGCGCTGGCGGCGCTGGTGGACTCAGCTCGGTCCGCGCTTCAAGCTTTGGAGGCCGCTGACCCGGAAACCTACAGCCGCGTCTGGGCCGCACTGGAACAGGCCGCTTCCGATGACCCCTTGCGCCTAGGTCCCCTGAAGCGCACCCCGCGCGGCGCGGCGGTAGTGGACGGCAGCAATGTCGCCTGGTTTGATCAAGAGTCGCTTGTGCAGGGCCATCCCCGCCTGCGCCCCATTTTGGCGATCCGGCGGACACTCTGGGGCAAAGGCTTTTTTCCGGTCGTGCTGTATGCCGACGCCAACCTGCCTTATTTCATTGACGACAAACCGGCGCTGCTTCGGATGCGCGACCGGCAGGAGCTGACCTTTGTGGATGCCGGCACTACAGCGGACGAAGCCCTGCTACGGATCGCAAAGCAGATGGACGCGCCGCTGATCACAAACGATAAAATGGAAGACTGGGACCCGGAGCGGACTGTCCGCAAAGTTCGTTACACGGTCTCAATGGGCGGCGAAGCCCATCTTCTGTCAGAGATTTAGCATGACATTCAAGATTTAGTATGACATTCAAGATCTAATATGACACTCGAAGAACAATTTTCGCGGCTGATCCAGATTTTGCAGCTTTTGGACCGGGAGCCGTTCCACTGGGATGCCGCCGCGCTGGAAGAAAAGTTCGACGTTTCCCGTGCGACCATCGAGCGGGACATCGCGGTTCTGCGGCAGTGGGGGCAGGTCAAGCGCAAAGACGGCAAGTTTGGGCTGGCCGAGATGAAGTTCCTGCCGACGTCGTTCACGCCCCCGGAAGCGCTGGCTCTGCGGCTGGCAGGAACGAGCTTCGCGTCTCAATCGGGGTCGGTCTACAAGGAGGCGCTGACGTCGGCGCTGAAAAAGATAGACCTCGTGCTGCCGCGCCGCACTGCCGCCGAAGTCAAAAAAGCCGGGGAGCGTGTCTCGGTCGGTCTCCCGGTCGTGCGTGATTTTTCCGCCGACGTGTATCAGAACTTGGAGGCGGCGATTGTTCGGCATCACCCCGTAGACATCACCTACTTATCCCGGACGCGCCCGGAGCCGACCAAGCGCCGGGTGGACCCGTATGGCCTCACTTACAAGATTGGGGCGTGGTATCTGGTGGGCTACTGCCATCTGCGGTCGGGCATTCGGACCTTTGGGTTAGACCGTATCAAGTGGATGCGTGTGCGGGAAGACGACAGGTTTCACTACCCCGCCGACTTTGACCTGGCCGAGTGGCTGGCAAAAGGCTGGCAGCTCCAGGCAGGCGGCGACCCGACGGAGGTTGTGGTGCGGTTCGACGCAGAAGTCGCAAGCTGGATTGCAAACAGCCACTGGCACGCTTCGCAGCGCATTGAAAAGCAGCCCGGCGGCAGCCTTCTGTTCCGGGTGACGGTGCATGGCTACGAGGAGATGCTGTACTGGGTGCTGTCGTTCGGCGCACAGGCGGAAGTGCTGGAGCCAGCGCCCCTTCGCGCCGCCGTCGCCGAGTCCGCCCGCAAGATGGCTCTGCGGTACGCCGAAGACGAAGAACCCCTCCCGCTCGTCCCTCGCTCCCTCAGCACTGGCTACCTGGAAGGCCCCTGTTAGGGAAGGGCAATTAAGAATGGGGAGCGAAAAGTGAAAGCCCCTGCCTCTTGGTGAGAGGCACGGGCTTTCGTCTTCACTTTTGACTTGTCTGTAGCCCTTCCCTAACAGGGGCCTTCCAGGTAGCCAGTGCTGAGGGAGCGAGGGACGAGCGGGAGGGGATCCTAACGCGGGAGGGGTTCTTATCCCGCAAGCGACGGCTTATTCATCAGCTTGTTCCAGATTTCGTAGTCCACCGCTTTTTTCGGAACCAACAGCTCCTCATGGACTTCTTCCTCGCCGTGCGCGATCAGCTCGCCCCGGTCAGGGGTCCGCAAGTCAAAGAAAACATCACCCTGGGCGAGCCGCGTTCCCGGCGCAACAAAGAACAAGCGCCGAAGCTCGTCTTTGTGCCATTCGGGCAGCATCTCGTACACCATTTTAATTTCGGTGCCTTCGATGAGGTCGCCGCCCGGCTTCATCATGCCCTGCTGGCCGGTATGGCTGTCGCCATGCAGCGCGGCTTCATTCAGCGCGTCTTCCCCAATCGCTTCGTCCCGCGCTTCTTTTCGCATCTTGTCCGTATGCTCGAAAGCATGTTTTCGTGTTGTGTCTTGAGACATGGTCATCCTCCGTCTATAAGAACGCTTTTACCCGGAAGCAGCGCCGGATTAACCGCGCTTAACGCCGCGAGGCCGTCACCGGGTTTGGGGTCGGCAGCAGCGTGACAATCGTGTACGCCGACAAATCAAAATACTTGCGGGCGGCGGCCTGTACCTGCGCCGAGGTGACGGACTCAAAATGCGCGACATAATCGGTGTCATACTTGTACGAGTCGATCCGGCTGTAGAAGCCGAGCGCATTGGCCCGGCCTGAGTTTGTCTGCGTGTCGAACAGGTACGAGGCCAAAAGCGTGTGCTTCACGGCCTCCAGATCGGCCTCCGACACCGGAACATCGCGCAGAGCGGTGATCTCGCTCAGAATGCCGGCCCGAACGGCCGCATAGCTGCCGGGATCGAACTCAGCGGAAATGCTCATGCTTCCTGGATCACGCTGGGTTAAGTAGTTCGTGCTGATCGCCCGCACCAGTTTTTGATGCCGCAAAAGATCCTGCTCCAAGCGATTGTTGCCGCCCTGGCCGAGAAGCGTCATCAGCACGTCCATAGCCCAGGCATCCGGCTTGTCCTGCACCGACGGTGCCCGGAACCCCATCTGCAAATAGCCGTGGGCCGCGCCCGCCGTCAGGTTCTCCTCGCGAATGCCAGCCTGCGGCGCGAGCGGAAGCGTTTTGTCCTCCGGCACAGCCCGCACCGGCCAGCCGCCGAAGTTCTTTTGAGCCAGCGCCAGCCCGGCTTCCGGCGTAATCTTGCCGGCGAGAACCAGCGTCGCATTTCCCGGTGCGTAATAGGTATGGTAGAAGGCCAAAATCGCGGTACGCGGCATACTGGAAATATGTCCGGGGGTCCCCAGCAGGGGCCGCCCATAAGGGCGATCCGGGAACTCCAGCGCATTGTACGCACGGGCAATCCGCCCAGTCGCGCTGTTGTTATCGCGGGCCATTTCGCTTAAGATGACCGGCTTTTCCCGGTCTATGTCGGCTTGGCGCATCTGCGCGTTTTGCAATGCATCCGCCAAAACCGCAAGCGCGGCAGGCGCGTCCGCCGAGTCCACGGTGCCGTAGAAGTGCGCCCAGTCGTAGGAAGTCGCGGCGTTCAGCGAGCCGCCTAAGTCTTCAATCGCCGCATCAATCTCGCCAGGCTTCCGCGTGGGCGTGCCTTTAAAGATCAAATGCTCCATAAAGTGCGCGACCCCATTGTTCGCCGCCGTCTCGCGCCGCGTCCCCGCCCCGACCCAAACGTCCAGCGTCACCAAATCCGCCGCATCCGACGGCGCGACCAGTACCTGCATCCCGTTTGGCAGCCGGTATTCAGTCACGGTCCCCAGCCCCACCCCCGTTGCCGTCGAAGTCGGCGTCACGGAAAGCGGCGTGTCCGGGGCGGCAGGCGACGTGGCCTGAGCAGAAGCGGCAAGCGGCGTGAAGGCAAGGGCAAGCAAGGCGAGGGAGCAAAGCAGGGGGACGCGCAACAGACGAGTTCCTTCCGAATCGGTAGCACAGGGCGATTATGCCTATTGTACCTGTTCTTGCGGAAGCATCAGCTACGGCACGCGCGATTATTCTTCGACGCTAAGTGCATTCTCTGCCGCCTGCCTCAGCGCAAGCCATGCCACTTTGAGCGGCTGCCCCACGGCGCTTTCCGGCTCGGCAAGGACAAAACTTTGATAGGCTTCCAAGAATTGAAGACGGGAGCGGTGGAACAAGTGCAAAAAATAGCGCAGAAACGAGAGGCAATCTAAGACAACGACTTCTACGCCGCCGGTCGCCTCATAGAGGCTCGCTGCATACTCTTTCACTTCCTGGTCAATTACGTCAGTCGTAATAAAGATATAGTTTTGCACCCGCAGATCGGCGATTTTACGCAAGGCGTTGTTGATGTCCTCGCGCGTCACCCGGCGCGTCTTCATCTCGTATCCCGTCACCGCATTATCACCATTGGTCAAGAGGACTTCAACATCACCAATCGCGCCGGTCTGCAAATCTGCTGCGTTATGGCTTCCGAGGGGCTTGATCCGCTCTCCAAGCTTCACCCCAGCGGCTTCGTAAGCCGCCGCGACGGCAAGCACCGGCAGGCGGCTGGAGCCGGGGCTCTTCAAATGCTGTTCCAGAAGTGTCACAATACCCTCCGACGACAGCGGTATTCCCTCTCCTACTGTTTTCAGTCCTGCCATCAGGACAGACATCTGCTCCTCGTACCGATGCTTCTTGACCAGTAGTACCCGAAGGGTCTCTGCAAGAACATTCGCTGCTGTTTCTGTTTCCTCCTGTACATCCGTAAGAAGCTGTAGCGCCGCCCGGTAAAGCTCCGGCGTCCGGCCCACGAGGTTCGTGTCGGGCAGCAGGGTCGTGTTTCGGTTTCGCAGAGCCGGTGTCAGGAAGGCAGTTGTTGGATTGCAGGGCAGACCGTGCGCCTGAATGAAGGTTGTGACATAATTTTCATCATAACTGCGACCTGAGTATACATCGCTATCGCCAATTTCGGTGTACGGCTTGCGGATGTCAATCGCCGGCTGATGCGCTTTCGCGAGAGTGCAGGCGAGCACCAGACGAACAACTGCGCCATTTCTCTGGTTCAAGCCAACGAGTTCAATACGCTCCTGAACGCCCTGGTTTTGAACTACAGGTTGTCCAAAGTTAGTTCCGGCTCGTTCATAGGCATCGGCGAGGATTGCTTGCGGCGTTTCGGACTGAGTTCCGTCTGTGGGCATGAGATTTCCTTTGCCGGATTGTAGTTAAACCAGACGACTTCAGTCCGCGCTCCTTTAGAAGAGTGACACATCTTTTTCGGCGCTTCAATTTGCGCCCAATCTGCGTACAGCTCCGTCATCAAATCGCAGCGATAGCTCGACAGCACGACTTTTCCCTGAACCCGGTGCAGGACTTCCGAAAGCTCCCGGTGCTGTTCGTTCGTCATTTCGTGCAGGTACGCCTGACTGTCGCCGCGTGAGCCGTGCGGGTATGGGGGATCGCAATAGAAAAGTGTCTCCGGGCTGTCATAACGCCCTATGACTTCCAGCGCCGGAGCGTTTTCAATCTGCACCCGCAGCAGCCGCTGAACGATCTCAGCCAGATCGTCCACGCTGCCGAGCCAGCGCGAAACTGCGCCTGCCATGCCCGCCCGGCTTGTCAGCAGGCAATGCGCCCAGCGTCCCCCGCTTGCCCGTTGTGCCAACCCCGTTCGCACCTGTCGGGCACAGACAAAGAACCGCCGCGCCCGCTCTAAATCGGGCAGGCCCGGCTCTCGCGCACTTGCTTGGGCCAGTTCTTCGCGTGAGAACGGCGTTAGGCCAATCTGTTCAATCAGTGCGTCCCGGTCACTGCGGAGCACGCGAAAGAAGTTGACCAGTTCGCTATCTAGATCATTATATGTCTCGACAGGCGACGGCTGACGGTTGATCAAAACTGCCGCTGACCCGCCGAACACATCGCAGAAATGCGTCGTTTGCGGCAGCAGCGGCAGAAGCCAATCCAAATGGCTGAACTTCCCACCATACCACCCAAATGCTATCAGCTTGCTCATCCTGCAATCATACCCGTTCCCAGTCCCGCGAAGCGGCACTTCCCAGCGTCCGCGCCGTGTAGCTGTTTGTTTTAATATATGGTTCTGTCTTCCCGCAGAGGACACACAATGACGCGCATGTTCGGATACTGCTCAAACAACGGGTGCAATTCTGAGTCGTCCTGACTGCACAACGCGACCGAAACGATAGAACGCGGCTTATAACGTAGCATTAATTGGGCAGAGAAGAATGCTTGCCCCATCAGGTACATCCCAAGCCGGCTTGCCTTCGTTTGGACGACAACAATATCTTTGTCTTCTATTGCCACTTCAGATTTCTGAGCGATACGAACCTCACCATTTAGAATGATGACCCCGTCGAGAACTCGGCGTCCGCAAGTCGCAGTTCCCGAAACGGCGATGAACTCTTCAATCAGTGTTCCACCCACTTGCTGCCAGTACCAGCGGGTCATGGGAGTTTCAAACTTGCTCATAGTGTTTATCGCCTTATTATCATGCTTCTACTTCGCAAAAATGACGCTGGAGACGGTTCTGTTCCCCTCGTTTGTCAGCGTAAAGCGGCCCTGCAAGTCGCCGCGCACGAGAGACTCGACAATCTGTAAACCCAGCGAGTCGGTCTTCTTGATGTCGAAACTTTCGGGAAGCGGGGTGCCGTCGTTTGAGACTTCGAGCGTGATGGATTTATCGTCTTCGGCCAGGGAAACGCGAATGTCGCCGTCGTCCATCCCTTCGCCGAAGCCGTGCTCGACGGCGTTCTGGACCAACTCGTTCAAGATAAGCGCGACCGACGTGGCCTGAGCCGACGGCAGCAGAATGTCCACGCCTTCGATCTTCATTAAGATATGCTTGTGCGGCGCGAGAATGCCCTGCTGGGTAGCATGGATGATCTGCTCGGCGACTTTCTTGACGCTGATAATGTCGAGGTCTTCCCGCGCCAAAAGCTCATGGACCGAAGCGATGGCAAGTATCCTGTTGAGCGACTCGGTCAAGACCTGCTCGACGGAGCGCTGGCCGACGTAGTGCATTTGCAGGCGCAGCAGCGACGCGACCTGCTGCAAGTTGTTTTTGACCCGGTGGTGCATTTCTTGGATGATCGCGGATTTGACTAGCAGCTTGGCATGTTCTATCGCAATCGCGGCGTGGTTGCCGAGGGCTGACAGGACCGAGATTTCGTCCTCGGTGAAGCGGTGCGGCTTCTCGGTGTAGCAGTTCAGAACGCCGACTTTTTTGTTTTTGACCAGCAGCGGAATCGCAGCGAGCGACGACAAGCCCTCGCGTTTTGCCAAATTGGGGGTTGCATATTCGGGGGAGTGCTTGAGGTCGTAGACCGTGATCGTGCGCCCTTCGGCAAGCGCCATGCCGGCGACACTTTCGCCGATCTTGACGCTGGCTTTTTTGGCGTAGTCCTTGCTTTTGCTTTGCGTTGCTTTGACGACCAGCTCTTGCTTGTCTTCGTCGAGCAGCATCAGCGAGCAGATCTTAAACGACATGCTATCTGCCGTGGCGGCGACGATAAGCTGCAAGATTTCCTCTAAATACAGATCGCTCGTAATGGTCTTGCTGACCTCGGACAGCGTGGAAAGCTGCGACGCCCGCTTTTCCAGCTTGCGGTACTGGCGTGAGTTTTCAACGGCGCCGGAAATCTGAGACGCGATGGACTGCAAAAGCCGAACCTGCGTTTTCGTGTACTGGTGATCGCTGACGGTGCGGACATTGATGACGCCCAGCACTTCGCCCCGGTAGATCAGCGGGACAGACAGCATACTTTTGTATTTATCTTCCGACAGCTCCGGGACAAACTTAAAGCGCGAGTCCTGGTGAGCGTCATGGCCGAGCGCGACCGCTTCCTTGTGCTGGGCCACCCATCCCGTGATGCCCTCGCCGACTTTCAGGCGCAGCTTGCCGATAACCTCCCCGGAACCGTCGGTGACGGCCCGCAGAACAAGCGTGTCGTGGGCATCGTTGAAGAGATACACCTGCGACGAGTCTGTGCCGGTCACCTGGACAGCGACCCCGGCGACGGCTTTGAGCATTTCTTCCAAATCAAAGAGCGATCCCATCGCCTCACCGATACGCTTCAGGGCTTCCCCTTCGGCGTTGCGGTCATCGTGCGCCCGCTCCATTTTCTCGATTTTCGCCGTCGCCGCCGTCAGCTCCGTGGTCCGCGTTTTCAGGGCATGATGCAGGCGGGTTGTCTGGGTTTCGTGGTGGCGCAGGGCCTGGGCATGGCTCTTCATAAACAAGGTGCGGCGCGAGTAGCCGATTCGGGGCGGGGCTTCAAGGTGTGTCAGTTTTCGTTTCATGGGAGGTCTTTTCTGTGAAGCGTTTCAAGGCGGGAAAGACGGTTGTTTCCAGCGGCGAAAAATACTCGGCATGGCCGGCGTGGGTGACGGTAACGCGCGTCACGGCCCCTTTCGCCAGGGCAGTCAGCTTGTCGGACATGGCATACGGGATAAGCCTGTCGGCCCGGCTATGCACCAGCAGGACCGGGCAGGTGATTTTGGACATCTTTGAGTCGCTTGCAAACGGGTAGCGCAAAATCAGCCGCAGGAGCCAGGCCGGATAGAGCGGATACTCTTGATGCCCCATGTCGCCCATGCTGGTATAGGCCGCAAAGAGCGCCAGCCCCGCCACCGGCTGCTTCGCACGGATTTCATGCGCGGCCAAATCTACCGCAACGCCGGAGCCGAGCGAGTACCCGGCAATGACAAGCCGGTTTTGGTCAATATCGGGCTGCGCCCGGAGAAACGCATACGACGCACGGGCCGTCGCAAAGCAGTTTGTCTCCGATTCCTGCCCGCCGCTCTGCCCGAAGCCGACATAATCCGGCATGAGGACATTGGCATCGAGCCGGCGCAGCGACTGGAAAAGGCCGCGCTCCGGCGCAATGGAGCTGCCTTTGCCGGTAAAGAATAGCAGCGTCGGACGCCGGGCATACTCCGTGTCGGGCGTTCCGTCGGCCTGAAGCGCATGGCCGAAGTAAGCGACAACTGTGTCCTCCGCGTCGGTACGAAGCCGAACCGTCTGTGCGCCGCGCGGCGCTTGGGTGCCGAATGCCGCCGTCCGGGTGCGGGACGCCTGCGCGTTGAAGACCAAACATTTCTGGAACAAGCCAAGCCCGGCCAGCGGCAGGAAATACAGCACCGCAAAGGTCAGCAGAAGCCAGTGGATGATTTTCGGCATCCGCCAGCGTTTTCTGTGGGGTGTGGTCGCGGTGTCGGGCATTGAAGAAAAGTCCCCCCAGCCCCCAATAATGGGGGAGCAATACAGAGCGCACGAGGCATACTTTCTTATCTTGCCCCCCCATTATTGGGGGCCGGGGGACTCTCAGCGTCGCCGGGCATACCAGGCGTGCATTAGCAAGCTCTGAAAAAACTGCACGGGAGCGTCAAAGCCGCCCGCCGCGATAGTAGCCGCGACTTCCGCCGGGGGCAAGAGCGCCGCCGTTGTGCCATACGCCGCCCGGTATTTGGCCGCTTCTGCGTCCGGCACCTCAGAGAACTTCAGCATCCGCATCCAGACTTCCAGCAGGCTTTGATAAGCGGGGCTGTTTATGTCAGAGGCGAGATCGGCATTGATGAGATACCCCTGCGGCCTCAGCCGGGCCGCAATCTGCCCAAAGAAGCGGCTCCGCTCTGCGTTGTCCATGATCGCGTGAGACACCAGCAGACTCGTCGCGGCGTCGAACGGTTCTGCGTCAGGCAGTGTATCCAAATAGCCGTGGTGGAACGTGCAGCGCCCAGTCAAGCCACTATCTTCCACCCGCTGCCGGCAGATGTCCAGCATCGGCGCGGCCGGCTCAACCGCCGTAAAATGCCAATTCGGAAACGCCGAGGCCAGCGCGAGAAGCTCCGAGCCGGTGCCGAGACCGACGCACAGCACCCGCGCGTCGTCCGGCAGCTCTGACAGAACCAGGCGAATGAGCAGATCCAAAGCGTCACGAGTCGCCGCAATCTTGGCCCAGCCTTTGTCATAGGACGCCGCGCGTTCCTCGCTGTAGACAATGGGCGAATCGTTGTCCTCCATCAATGCCTCCCATAACAACACAAGCCGCCGAGCGGCTTTGGGAGCGTTTCGGCGGCTTCACTGAGGTTTGAACTGTATCTCAGACATTGTGCGCGATGATAATGGCTTCCGCAATTTCGCGCATGGATTTTCGGGTGTTCATGCTCTGAACCTGGATGCGCCGGAACGCTTCCTGCTCTTTCAGGCCGTACTGGTCCATCAGAATGCCTTTGGCTCGGTCCACGGCTTTACGGGTGTCCAGCTTGTTTTCAAGGTCAGTGACTTCGTTTTCAAGCTCGACAAACTCCTCGTAGCGCGAGATCGCAATTTCCATCGCCGGCAGCAGGTCCGCTTCTTTGAACGGCTTCACTAAATACGCAAAGACGCCCGCGTCCTTAGCCCGGTCTACAAGGTCTTTCTGGGAATAAGCGGTCAGCAGAAGCACCGGCGCAACCCCTTCGGTCGTGATAATCTTGGCGGCTTCGATCCCGTCCATTTCGGGCATCTTGATGTCCAAAATAATGATGTCCGGCTTCAGCTCCCGCGCCGCTTCGACGGCTTTAGTTCCGTCGCCCGCCTCGCCGACGACCTGATGGCCCATGTTTTCCAGCGTCTTCCGCAGGTCCAGCCGGATAATCGGCTCATCGTCGGCGATCACAATTCGCAGTGATTCCATAATAGTCTCCGTTTTCTTCTCGCCCGCCTCTGTGAGTGTGCATTGCGGGAACCGCATTTCTTGTGCTTCGCCCGTGCATTATCTGCTATACTAGGCGTAGCTTAACTTTATGATAGCAAATTTCCTGCTAAAAAGCAAGTATGCCTCATCCACTCACAGATTGCCCCGCGACCGATCTGCCTCCGATGGACTTTCTGCGCTCACTCGGAAGCGTCTTTGCTGAGTTCGGGACCAACACGCAAAGCTCCGGCAATATCTCTTACGGCGTGGAGGTCGGCGCAGACCGGTTTTTCGTCAAGACCGCCGGCCTTCCCGACGATCCGCTTCCGCAGCCTGATTTCCCAGGCCGCGTCTCGCTTCTCCGCAATGCCGCTCGGCTCAGTGCAAGTATCCGGCACCCGCTGCTGCCGACGCTTTACCAGATCCTCGAATCTCCTGATGGCCCAATGCTCGTTTATCCGTGGCTCGGCGGTGAGCTGCTGGGCGTATCACGCGCCCAGCGGGACGATCCGCAGTCCTCGTTCCAGCGGTTCCGCCATCTGCCGACCGTCGAAATCCTGCTCTGCCTTGACGCTTTGTTCGACCTGCATATGCGCCTCGCGCAAGCAGGATGGGTTGCCGGCGACTTTTACGACGGCTCCCTGCTGTACGATTTCGCGTCTCAGCGCCTCTGGGTCATTAACCTGGATTTTTACCGAGACGCGCCGTACCTCAACGCACTGGGCCGAATGTTTGGGTCGTCGCGCTTTATGGCGCCCGAAGAATATGAACTGGGCGCACGCATTGACGAGCAGACGACGGTTTATGTCATGGGCCGCACGGCGCTTGTCTTTTTGCCGGACGACCTGCCCGCGCTGCTGGAAGTCGCCGCCAAAGCCTGTGCCCAAAAGCGCGAAGCCAGATATGAGACAATGGCGACCTTCTTCCATGCCTGGCAGGAAGCAAGGCGCGGGGCAACCGGAGCGAGGAAGTTTACTTCCTCACCCGGAGCAGCAGTTTAAGCCAAAACAAGCTTCCAGCGGGTAACATAAAGCCATTCCAGTCAGCAAAGGCGGCGGCTCGTGTTTTCTCCTCTGACAACCGGCAAGCGATCATCTCTGATTTCCCTCGGCCTGCCGCTGACGCTCCTTTTTGGGACCGCGCACGCCCAGACCCCGCCGCGCTACATTGTCGTTGATCTCGGCTCGCTCGGCGGGCAGGAGTGTGATGCAACGGGGCTGAATAACCGTGGTCAGGTGGTCGGCGGGGCGGATACGGCGAAGCATGGCAAAGGACCTGAATTTTTGACCAATGTGTTTGTCTGGCAAAACGGGAAAATGCGGGCTGTGCCGGGGCTTGACGGCAGCCATGCGTTTGTGGTCGCCGTCAACAGCAGCGGGCAGATGGCCGGGGCGTACAGCCCGGACCCGCTGAAGGCGAAGTTCGCAGCGGCGCTGTTTACGCTCACGGGGAAGGTCAAGCTGCTCGGCGGCTTCCCGGCGACCCAGCACGGTTATTCACTGTCCGAAGCGGAGGCGGTCAACGCGAAAGGCCAGGCGGTCGGGATTTCCAATAATCAGGCATTTTTGTGGAGCGCGGGGAAGCTGAAGCGGCTCGCGCCGCCGCCGGGGTTTACCGCTGCCGATGCGGGGGCGATCAATGACGCGGGGATGGCGGCGGGCAAAGCCAATAAAATCGGCAAAGGCAAGACAGCGACCCATGCACTGCTTTGGAATGGTGCCGGGCAGGCGAAAGATTTAGGGGTGCTGCCGGGCTATACGGACAGCATCGCACGCGGCGTGAATAATCAAGGCCAAGTGGCGGGCTGGGTCGGCGCGTCCGGGGGAACGGCGGGGCGAGGATTGACGTTCCGGTATCAGGCATTTTTGTGGCAGAACGGAAAAATGCGCGGCCTCGGCTCCATCCCGCGCCTGCCGGACAGCAAGGCGTCGGCCCTGAATGACAAGGGCCAGGTGGTCGGCAATGCTTATCATAAGACCGATGAAGCCGCGCTTCTCTGGCAGCACGGCAAAGTCTACGAGCTAAACACACTGGTTCCCCCGCGTTCCGGCTGGAAGCTGCAAAACGCGCTGGTCATCAACAACAGCGGCTGGATTACCGGCAACGGCATTCATAACGGCATTCGCCGGGGCTTTTTACTCATCCCGCATCACTAGGACCGCAAAGGTAAGAATAATTTGGAAAAGTTTGCGTTTATCATTCATCCGTTTGACGTGCGCCGGGATGTCGCCAAAAAGGGCGGGGTCTACACTGCCGCAAAGTACCTGCCGGAACCGGTGGTCGAATGGGGCATTCAGTTCAAGTCTCCGATTGTCATGTCTCATATTACGGGCATTCAATCGCCGACCGGGGCGGAAGCGGAAGGCTGGTTTATCGGCTGTCCGCTGACCCCGAAGCAGCTTTTGACCCTGCCGACCGAGTTTGTCTACAAGCGGCTTATTCAGTGCGGGAAGCTCGCGGAATCGCTCGGCGCGGGGATTATCGGCCTCGGCGCGTTTACGTCGGTCGTCGGCGACGGCGGCGCGACGGTAGCAAAGAACCTGGACATTGCCGTGACAACCGGCAACTCGTACACCGTGGCAACGGCAGTTGAAGGCGGCCTTGACGCGGCCCGGCGCATGGGGATTAACATCGAGAATGCGAAAGTCGCCGTGGTCGGCGCAACGGGATCTATCGGCCGGACGTGTGCGCTGATGCTGGCTCCGAAGTGCGCTGAAATCGCTCTCATCGGACGCGACCTCACCCGCCTCGAAGCCGTGGCCCGCGAGCTTTCCGGCGCGTGCATTCGGATTTACGATGATGTGCATCTCGGCCTGCGCGACTCCGATTTGGTCATCACCGTCACGAGCGCCCGCGACGCCGTCATTGAACCCGAAGATTTGAAGCCTGGCTCGGTGGTTTGCGACGTGGCCCGCCCGCGCGATGTGTCGGTCCGGGTCGCCAAAGAGCGCAACGATGTACTGGTCATTGAAGGCGGCGTGGTCGCCGTTCCCGGCCCCGATGCCGACTTCCATTTCACGTTTGGCTTCCCCCCGAAGACCGCCTACGCCTGCATGTCCGAAACCATCATGCTGGCTTTAGAGGGCCGCTACGAGTCGTTCACGCTCGGCAAAGAAGTCTCGGTCGAGCAGGCCGAGGAAACCGAGCGGCTGGCCGAAAAGCACGGCTTCACGCTAGCCGGCTACCGCTCCTTTGAGAAGGCGGTGACCGAGCAGACGATTGATGACACGCGCCGGGCTGCGGCGAAGCGGAATTGACCTACCACCTTGCTTCGTTCATTCTTCTGCACTGGCAGACCCGGAGGGCGCTTCGCAGGGTCCTCCCTAAAGGGAAGATTTGGAGCAGGGGCGGAGGGGTTGCTCTTCTTGTCCTAATCCTTCCTTTAGGAAGGACCCTGCGAAGCGCCCTCCGGGTCTGCCAGTGCAGAAGAATGAACGAAGCAAGGTGGTAGGTCGTATGGAACGCACAAAACTTCTTTTCGCTATTCTCCTCGTCGTCGCCGCGTTCGGGGCGCTGTTTGCGAGTGTCCGGCGCTCCGGCATCGCCGACACGCCGCCGGGCCTGATTGCTGCCGCGTCCGCTAGGTCCGCCCCCGCGTTTACTCTTGCTGATGCCGCGACTGGGAAGCCATTCTCATTGGCGACTGCCGCGAAAGAACGGCCGCTGGTGCTGGACTTCTGGGCGACCTGGTGCGGTCCCTGCCGCGCCGAGCTGCCGCATCTTCAGGCGCTCTCGTCGAAATATCAGGGCCGAGTCGCGTTCTACGGCGTCAATTCGAGCGACACGCCCAAAGTAACAGCGGCGTTCGCGCGTCAGAATTACCTGACGTTCCCGATGCTTGCCGACACCGACCATCATGTCGCGTTCTTGTACAGTGCCGATGCCATTCCGCTGCTCGTCGTCGTTGACACCCATGGCAAAGTCCGCGCCGTCACCGACGGCTACTCCGACAACGTCGAAACCGAACTGTCCAAAACACTCGATGCCCTTCTCGCCGAAAAGAGAACTCCATGACCAAAACATTCTTGTCCACTGCCGGTCTTCTGCTTCTCGCTCTGCCGGTTTTTGCCCAGTCGCCGGCCAAGCCACTCACGCCGCCGGATGTTCTCGGCGCGGCAAAGGTCGTTGCTGGCTCGCGCAATCACCAAACTTTGCTGGCAGCCGGCACAGTGGCCCCAGATTTCACAGTGCAGGACAAAGACGGCAATTACGTCAAGCTCTCCAATTATAGGGGCAAGACCGTTATACTGGACTTTTGGGCGACATGGTGTGGGGTTTGCATTGTAGCACTGCATCGTTCAGCAAAAATTGCTGAGAAGCATCCGGGCAAGAACGTAGTCGTGCTTGCGGTCAATGTTTTGGATACACCGTCGGCGTTTCGGGCGTGGCAGCTGAAGCAAGCTGATTTTGCCTCGGTAAACTTTGCCTTTGACCCCAGCATGACCCATGTGGCGGCGCTTTATCATGTTTCTGGTCTGCCAACCCAGTATGTAATCAGCCCGGACGGTAAAATTGTCAAGAGCATCGTCGGCTACGAAACGGGCGACACGCAGCTTGAAGACGCGCTCAAAATGATGGCAGGAAATTGATGACAAAAACCATTTGGGTTCTCTTGGTAGCGGTTCTGCTGGTCTCGCGGGCTGGGGCGGACCCCGCCGCGCCGGTCAAGACGACGCTGCCGAACGGGCTGCGGATACTCTGCAAGCAGGAAACTTCTACGCCGCTGATTGCGATTGATGTGTTTGTCCGGGCCGGGACGCCCCAGGAAACCGCCGGGACAAATGGGATCGGCAGCTTCACCGCCCACGCGCTTTTTGACTCGACGACAAACGACATTCCGGAAAACATGACCTCCCGGATCAATGCGCTGGGCGGCAGTGTCTCGGCAGCATGGCACCCCGACTGGACCCAGATTTCTGCATTGACGGTTCGAGACCGCTACAAGGACGCGATGGCGCTGCTGTCCGATACCCTAGAAAACGCCGATTTCGACCCGAACGCTTTGGAAGACACCCGCAAGCAGGTCTTGTCGGAGATGGATAACCGGGACGCCGACCCCTTCCAGACTGCCTACGGACGGCTGCAAGCGGCCCTGTACGCCGGGACTTCCTACGCCCGGCCCGAAGGCGGCACGGCGGAGACCATCAGCCGCCTGTCGCGGGCGGATCTGCTGCGCTACTACACGCGGTACTATGTCCCAAAGAACATGGTGGTGGTCGTCGTCGGCAACATCGCGCCGGGGGACGCCGCAAAAGTGATTACCGACGATTTGGGCGACTTTCCCCGTTCCGGTGCTGCCGCCATGCCGTTCCTGGATCCTCTGCCGCCGCTGAGCGTGGACCTGCCCGCGATCCACACCTACCAGCCCGATTTGACCCAGGACTGCGTTGTTGTCGGCTGCCGCGCCGCACCGATGGCAAGCGCCGACTACTTTCCGCTTCTTGTTCTGAACGCCCTCTTCGGCAGCATGAAGTCCGGGCGGCTCTTTACGGAGCTGCGGGAGCAGCAGGGCTTGGCCTACGACCTCGGCTCGGTCTACGACCCGCATCTGGCCGCCGCCGCACTGGCCGGCTATGTCTTCAGCGCCCCGACCAAAACCGACCCGGTGACGAAGAAAGAGGTTCCCGCCGTCGGCCTCATTAAAAACGGCATCCTTGCCCAGATCAAGAGCCTGCAAACCACGCCCCCCACCCCGGCGGAGCTGTCCCGCGCCCAGCACTATTTGATCGGCTCGTATGCCCTGCGCCATGAGCGGCTGGAAGACCGTGCCTCGCTGCTCGGAGCCGCCGAATTGTCCGCCCCCGACGGCTACAAGCGCGACACCGACTACGCGAAGAACATCAACGCCGTCACCGCCGCCGATGTCCTGCGCGTCGCTAACACCTACTTCGTGCATCCTGTCACGTCCACGGTTGAGCCGGATACAACCGACGCCGCCGCGCCGGCAGGAGGGTAACAGGTGATCCGCAAAGCCGAAGCATGTGACTGCGCCGCCATATTTTCGCTGGCCCAAGCATTTGCGACCTCGTTTGCCGTCCAGCAGCCGGCGTTCGAGTGTGCCTTCGCTGAACTCCTGACCCACCCGGAAGCATTCTTGGCGGTCGCAGACGAAGACCGGGAAGTGGCGGGTTACCTGCTCGGTTTCACGCATCAGACATTCTTCGCCAGTGGCCGCGTGGCCTGGGTTGAGGAAATCATGGTCAGCGAAACGCACCGGCGTTTAGGACTAGGCTGGCGGCTAATGGAAGCGTTTGAAGCGTGGGCGCAGGAGCAGGACGTGAGGATGATCGCGCTGGCAACTCGCCGGGCGGCAGAGTTCTACACGGCACTGGGATACGAAGAGTCAGCGGCATATTTTCGGAAGGTGCTTTAGAAGAATGAGCGGCTGAGGTTAAGCCTCGAACTTACTTCGAGGAAGCCCAGACTGACGAATGATAGAAGTCAGAGTTCCTACCGCAATTTCACGGTGCAGTGGAACAGGAACAGTGATTGTTGTACTCTTAAGCTGTTTTTGATAAACGTCATGGTCTCCTTTGCCGTGCCGGGCAAATGAAACGTTCGCCATCAAAATCTCACAGACTTCCCGCCCCGACAGAACGCGCAGTTTGCCCAAAAGAAACCTCAATGCCTGTCAAAAACAGGTCAGAGTGAGCAGAGCTGCGGAAGGGCAATCGCTGCTCTATTTCGGACGATGAGGCAACCTCAAAGAACGCCTCAATCGCGTCCGCAACATTTGCTTTGGCTTGTTCGACAGTGGCTCCCTGGCTGGCAATGTCGAGTTCGAGACACAGCGCAACGCAAACGTCTTCCCCTGTGCTTAACGCTTCGCGGCGGATTTGGATTGTGAATTCTGCATGTTCCATGAGCGTATTGTTGCATAGCTGCGGCGGATTGTCAAGCAGGCGCAAAAAAGCCCAGCGCAATAAACGCCGGGCTTTTTCTCCTATTTTGTTCTTGTAACTATTTGGCGGCGGCGGTGCGCTTGCTCTGGCCGCGTCCGAGGCCGCGCTTGAACGGAGCGCGGTGGACAATCTCGGTGTAGTCCAGGCCGGCGGCGGTAAGCGCCTTGTGCCAGGAGTCGAACCGGCGGCGGGCAGCGGTGATGAGCGTGATGTCTTCGATCTCCATGTTCTTCGCGTTCAGCTCTTTGCCGTCGCGGTGAAACGCACGGACCATTTCTAAGATGCGCTCGTCGTCCCATTCGCGGTAGCGGCGAATGGCGTCGTAGTCCAGCCCGGACGCTTCCAGGGCTTCGCGCCAGGAGCCGAAATGGCTCTTTTTCGTCGCGGCGGCGGCAAGCTGCGGGTCAATGTTGAGGCAGACATTGCGCCAGGACAGGTCAGCCTCCTGCGCGTGCAGTTCTTTAATCCGGGCGATAATCCGCTCACGGGTCCAGGACTTGTAGCGGCGGATCGAGTCGTAATCGAGGCCGGCGAACTTGACCGCATCTTCCCAGGTGCCGAAATAGCGGGTGGCGGCGCGAAGCAGCGACAGGTTATTGCTGGCGACGCTTGAATAGTTCAGGTTCTCGCCGGACTCGTACATGGAGAGGATCTCCAAACCGATGGCGTCTTTATTCCATTTGCGATGCATTGAACGGGTTCTCCTCAAGTCTTAAAAATCTAGTTTTCGTACTCTAGTCTGGCTCAGAGAGCGCCGCGCACATCACTGTCACGTTGCGGGTTTAAGCGTGTTCTTTAAGGAAACACGCGGGATGAGCAGTGTTTGTCTTAGTGTTTGGGATCGCTACGGTTGCGATAGTCTTATTATACTGGGTATATTCCCAAACGTCAACAATTTTATATAAAAGTTATGTTAAGTTTTCATTAAATTTTATGCTACACTGAAAGCACTCAAAACACAGAGGGATAGATTATGCAGACACTGACTGTCGCGGACCATATTGCGAAGCTTCGGCCCTATGTGCCGGGCAAGCCGATTGAAGAAGTGCAGCGCGAGCTGGGGCTGTCGGACGTCATTAAGCTGGCCTCTAACGAAAACCCGCTCGGTCCCTCGCCCCGCGCATTGGAAGCTCTGATGCTGACCGCCGCCGGAGTCGCCCTCTACCCGGAAGGCAGCGCCCCTACTCTGCGCCGAGCCGTCTCTTTGGCCCAAGATATGCCTGAAAACATGCTGGTCTTCGGCAACGGAAGCGATGAAGTCCTGCACCTCTTGTCCCTTTCGTTTTTGTCGCCGGGCGACGAGATTGTTCAGGGCGATCCCTCGTTTAGTATGTATGAAATATACGCAGCCCAGTGCAATGCAGTTCCCGTCAAAGTTCCCCTCAAAAACTTCACGCATGATTTAGACGCAATGGCCGACGCGATTACAGAGAAAACGCGGATTGTCTTTATTGCGAACCCCAATAATCCAACAGGGACACTCGTGCGCCAAGCCGAAGTGGAGCGGTTTCTTTCCCGTGTGCCTGAGAATGTCATTGTCGTCTTCGACGAAGCCTACGATGAGTATGTCGCCGACACCGAAAAGCCCGACCTGCGCCCGTTTGTCCGCGCAGGCCGCAACGTGATGATCCTGCACACGTTCTCGAAAGCTTACGGCCTCGCCGGGCTGCGAGTCGGCTACGGTATGACCCGCCCGGAGATCGCCGAAGTCCTCAACCGCGTCCGCTCCCCGTTCAACGTCAACCTGCCCGCCCAGGCCGCCGCGACCGCTGCGCTGGCCGACACAGACCATGTCAAACAAACGGTCGCGTTGAACGCCGACGGCCTGCGCTACTTTTATTCTGAGTTCGAGCGCATGGGCCTCTCTTATGTCCCCAGCGAGGGCAACTTTGTCTTAGTCAACGTAGGCCGCGACAGCCGCGACGTGTTTGAGAAATTGCAGCAGAAAGGCGTCATCGTCCGCGCCGCCTACGGCATGGGCCTCCCCCACTTCATCCGGGTCAGCACCGGCACTAAGGCGCAGAACGAGCGCTTTGTTACCGCGCTGCGAGAAGTGCTACTCTAGGATTATAACAACGCAGGGAAGCAGAAGATCATTATGGGAGTTCCACATCCGATACCCTATCAAGGCAGCAAACGCAATTTGGCGGCCTCTATTATCGCTTATCTACCGAGAAACACCAAAAGGCTGATTGAGCCGTTTGCAGGTTCCTCCGCCATTTCGCTTGCGGCTGCTTGCTCTCACCAAGCGGATAGTTTTCTGATCAACGATGCTAATGTACCACTTGTTGCTCTTTGGGAGAGGATAATCAATGCCCCTCAGCAAATATCAGAAGAATATCGGCATCTTTGGGAAGAGCAGCAAGGGCAGGAGCGACAGTATTACTATTTAGTTCGCGACGAGTTCAATCAGTCGCAGGAACCCCAATACCTGCTTTACTTGCTGGCAAGATGTGTCAAAGCATCAGTGCGCTATAATTCGTCTGGAGAGTTCAACCAAAGTCCAGACAACCGCAGATGCGGCACTCAACCTTCAACAATGCAGCAAAACATCTTTCGGGCTTCGCATTTGCTGCGTGATCGAACCCAATTACAACATGGCGATTATCAGGCAGCAATTCAGACAGCAACGGTGGAAGATGTAATATACATGGACCCTCCTTATCAAGGCGTCTGCGGCAGGCGAAACCCGCGTTACAGCAATAGCCTTGAACTGGACGATTTTGTAGATGCGCTCCTACTTCTTAACAAGCAGAACATTTCTTATATTATCAGCTATGACGGACGCACAGGTGAGAAAAGTTTTGGAGTTCCACTTCCCGACGTGTTGCAGCTGCGGCACATCGAGATCAAGGCTGGAAGGTCAAGTCAGGCAACCCTACTTGGCAGAGATGATCAAACTTACGAGTCACTTTATCTTTCTCCCGCGCTGCTCTCTCGGCTAGAGTCTAAAGTCTTCAGCACAAAGGCGACGAAAGAAACAATATCTTCACTTTTCTCCTCAGAATATGCCAGATCAACAGTTACCACCTGAAGTTATCGAGATGCTCAAACGTGTTGTCAAGAAACGGCCTAAAGCCGTGATTGACCACATTTTACAGCACGGCTTTGTGACAACGGAAGAGCTAACTACCCAATATGGGTATGAACATGCTCCAAGAGCCGCACGGGATGTTCGCGAGGAAGGCATTCCTCTTGATACGTTTTTTGTGAAAAACTCTGCCGGTCGCTCGATAGGCGCATATCGTTTCGGAGACCTGTCTCTCATCCGCAAAGACAGATCTCTCATCCGCAAAGACAGAATTGGTGGACGAGTTGCGTTCTCCAAAAAGTTCAAGCAAGATTTAGTTGCTCAGGACGGATTGCGCTGCGCTATTTGTTCTGTCGCTTATGAAGATCGCTACTTGCAGATAGATCACCGTGTCCCGTATGAAGTGGCTGGGGAAGGCTCTACAAAGGACCGTAGGTTATTAGATTATATGCTTCTGTGCGCTTCCTGCAATCGCGCCAAATCCTGGTCTTGTGAGCATTGTGAAAACTGGCTGGTTGAGAAGAAGCCTGAGATATGCGAGACATGTTACTGGGCATCGCCGCTGGATTATCAGCATATTGCTTTGCGTTCTATGCGCCGCTTAGAAGTAGTTTGGGAAGAAAGCGAAATAGCCGAGTACGAACAGCTCAAACAACGCGCCCAAAACAACCAAGAAGCACTGCCGGACTTTGTGAAGAAAGTCTTGGGAGAACATCTGAGTGGAAGGGATGACAGCTGAACAAACTCGCTCTCAGGATTTGGAAGCCTTGTAGCGTGAGATTGGCGTTTCCGGTATGATGCGGTTCATATAGCAGTTCTCGAACGGACAGGGCATCATACCAAGAAGCGGCATGAGTGGCAGGATAACATGACAGTGGACGAGATTCACGCGAATATCTTAGTGAAACGGCAGGAGAAGCCCGAATGACCGAGACAAAACGACCTATTACTGCTGAAGATGTGCTGACACTGCAAAATGTCGGCGATGTGCAGATCTCGCCGGACAGGACGGCCATTGTCTTTGTCCGCACGACGACCAATACCGACAAGAACAAGTACCAGAGCGAGCTGTGGCGTGTGCCGGCGGATGGCAGCCGCCCGGCCCGGCAGTTTACGAGCAGCGCCGGCAGCGACAGTTCGCCGCGCTGGTCGCCGGATGGGACGCAGATCGCGTTTGTCTCGGATAGGGCAGACGAAGCGGCGCAAATCTTCCGAATTGCCCCAGACGGCGGCGAGGCGCGGGCGCTGACTTCGCTTGAACCGGGCGGCATTCGCAGCCTGCACTGGTCGCCCGATGGAAGCAAAATCGCGTTTGTGTACCGGGCGACGCCTGGCGCGTACACGAAAAAAGCGGTGGAGGAGCGCAAAGAAAAAGGGCTGTCGTCGCCGCCGCGTGTCCATACGCACCTGTTTTATCGTTTGGACGGCTTCGGCTACTTTGACGGCGCTTTCTGGCAGGTCGCGGTCGCCGACACGGCGACGGGCGAGACGAAAACCCTCACAAGTGGTGACTTTTCGTGTAGCAGTCCAGCATGGTCGCCGGACGGCGAAACACTGGCGTTCTTGTCAGACCGGCGGCCTGACGGCGATGCGCTGCCGGACGCGAACACGCAGGTTTGGACGGTTCCGGTCGGCGGCGGCGAGCTGACGCAGATTGACGCGCCCGAAGGCGACAAAAGCGGGCTGTGCTGGTCTCCCGACGGCAGCCAGTTTGCGTATATCGGCAATTCCGATGCGCTCGACCAATGGGGAACCAACAATGACCGCGTCTTTGTCCTGCCCGTAAGCGGCGGTGAAGCCCTAGACCTGACGGGTCATACCGACAGGGCAGTCGGCAACCTGGCGATCTCGGATGTCGGCGGCGGGGGCGGTGAAGAGTTGACTTGGAGCGCAGACGGCGCGAGCCTTTATTTTCCCGTCAGCCAAAACGGCGACGTGCGCTTGTACCAATTGACACTCGGCAGCGGCGAGATGACGGCGCTGACGGCAGCCGATCAAGTTGTTGGCGCGTTCAGCATTGCAGGCGAAGCATTTGCCGTTGCCGTATCCAAGCCGACTGCCCCCGGCGAAGTCTTTGCCGGTGATCGCCAAGTCACCCATCTCAATCAAGCCTGGCTGGACACCGCTGCGCTGCAAACCCCGGAGTCGTTCTCCCTGGACAACGGCAGCGGCGGGACCGTGCCGGGCTGGTTTCTCCTGCCGCCGAACTTTACCGCAGACGGCACCGCACCGCTGGTGCTGTATGTGCATGGCGGGCCGCATTTGCAGTACGGCAACATGCTCTTTCATGAGCTTCAGTGGCTGGCCGCGCAGGACTATGTTGTTGCCTACGCCAATCCGCGCGGCTCGAAGGGCTACGGCGAGGCGCACACGAAAGCCATCAAAGGCGACTGGGGCGGCCCGGCGCTTGCCGACATCGAAGCCGTCGCCGACGAGGCGATTAAGCGCGGATACGCCGACCCGAACAAGACCGCCATTATGGGCGGCTCTTACGGCGGCTACCTGACCGCCTGGGCCGTCGGCCACACGGACCGCTTCGCCTGCGCGATTGCCGACCGACTGGTCAACAGCCTGCCCTCGATGGCTGGGACCTGTGACTTCCCCTGGTCGCACAGCACCTACTACAAAGGCAACGCCTGGGATGACCCCGCCGACCTCTGGCAGCATTCGCCGATGGCCTACGCCGGGAAAATCCATACGCCGCTGCTGCTGATCCATTCCGACGGCGACCTTCGCTGCCCGGTCTCGCAGGCCGAAGAGCTGTTCGCGGCCCTGCGATTGCAGCGCAAGCCCGTCGAGTTTGTCCGCTACCCGGCGGAAACGTCGCACGGCCTGTCCCGAAACGGCCCGCCTGACCTGCGTTTAGACCGCTTGCAGCGTAACCTCGCGTGGCTGAATAAGTATTTGAAGGACGCCCCGCAGAACCCCCCCAGCCCCCAATAATGGGGGAGCAATATGGAACAGGCACAGCTCGCTTCTTATCGGAGTCCCCCATTATTGGGGGCTGGGGGGACCTCTTTGATGAAAACACTCATCCATGAGCGGGTTGAAATGGCGCAAGCAGGGACAAACCCAACTGTTCTCTGCCGGATGTCGTCCGGATGGGCCGTGCTGGGGGACGCGCAGTTCATCCCCGGCTACTGCCTGCTGCTTCCTGATCCGGTCGTATCGCACCTCAACGCACTTGACCCGGAGTCAAGGAGGCAGTATCTTTACGACATGACCGTCATTGGCGATGCGCTGCTGGAAGAAACCGATGCCTACCGCATTAACTATGAGACACTCGGCAACACGGACCCGGCCCTGCACACGCATATTTTCCCGCGCTACTTAGCAGAGCCGGACGAGTATCTGGGAGGCCCTGTCTTTTCCTACCCGCGTGAGCAGCGGGCCTCTCGGCCATTCAACGCTGAACGCGACCGTGATCTCATGCAGCGTCTCGCGGATGCGATAAGGAGCAAATCAGAGTGATTATTGTGATGAAGGCCGACGCAGGCAAAGCCGAAATCTCGGAAGTCGAGGGCGCGTTGCAGGAGTGGGGGTACGAAATCCATCCTATTTATGGAGTGGAGCGGACAGTCATTGCCGCAGTCGGTGCACCGACGCAGGACGAAGCGCGGGTCGCCGAACAGGTCGAGGCGCTGCCTGCCGTAGAAAGAGCCGTCCTAATTCTGAAGCCGTATCGGTTCGCTTCCAAAGAGTTTCAGCCGGAGAAAAGCGTCGTTACCCTCGGCGACGTGGTCATCGGCGGCGACAAGTTTGTGATGATGGCCGGGCCGTGTACGGTTGAGTCGGAAGATCAACTGATGGAAACCGCCCACGCGGTGAAAGCCGCTGGGGCAACTGTCCTCCGGGGCGGCGCGTATAAGCCCAGCACATCCCCCTACTCGTTCCAGGGCATGGGCGAGGACGGGTTGAAGCTGCTTGCCCAGGCGCGGGAAGAAACGGGCCTGCCGGTCATCACCGAGATTATGCACATCGCAAACATTGATCTGGTCTGCAAGTACGCCGACATCCTGCAAATCGGCACCCGCAACATGCAAAACTACGACCTCTTGATTGAGATCGGCAAGCTCAAAAAGCCCGTCATGCTGAAGCGCGGCATGTCCGCGAAGATCGAAGAATGGCTGCAAGCCGCCGAATACATTATCAAAGGCGGCAACGACGCCGTCATGCTCTGCGAGCGCGGCGTCCGCACCTTTGAGACCTACACCCGCAACACGCTTGATCTCTCGGCGGTGCTTGCCGTCCGCGAACTGTCCCACCTGCCGATTATCGTTGACCCCAGCCAGGGGACGGGACGGGCCTCAATGGTCCCCGCCATGTCCAAAGCCGCCCTCGCCGTCGGCGCGGACGGCCTGTTAGTGGAAGTCCATCCAAACCCCGAAAAAGCGCTGAAAGACGGTGCTCAGTCCATCACCATTCCTGCCTTCCAGACATTGATGAGTGAACTAAACGTCATCGGCGAAGCCATCGGGCGGCGGCTATGAAAGCCACGTTCGCATTGCTTGCCGACTACCCGACGCACAATACTGTTCGCAGGCTGGCTTGGCAAATGTACCAGAAGTACGGCATCAGTTTGGAAACCAGCCGTCTTCCACCTCATGTCTCGCTCAAGCAGCCATTCGACATCGCTGACCTTGCCGCTTTGGAGAGCTACATGAATGAGCTTGTAAGCCGCATGTCACCTATCAACATCACGCTGACTGGACCGGAACTTGTCGAAGTGAATGAACACACTAGTATTCTCTGGCTGAAGGCTGAACAGACACCTACTTTGCACCAACTTCATAACCGTCTCAACCAAGAACTTGAATCACGTTTCGGCAGCACACAAGCCGATTTCGACGGCCCGGATTATCAGTTCCACATGACGATTGCCATAGGCGGGTCATCTTTGGCAGATTACCGCCGTACCTATGAGGAGTTTAAGAACAACTGGCGCGAAATCAGTTTTAGAGCAGACGCAGTAGCATTGTTCGCCTACGACAGCATCAACTCGCAGTCAGATTACATCAGCTACAAAATCCTGCCAATGAGTGGGTAGAGGAACCGAGAAGAACAAGGGGATGAACGCCGCTCATGTCAGACATGAGCGGCGTTTTGTTCTGACTGCCTTAAAGGCCAAGAGCGTCCAGCAAGGCAGTCTGCACTTCAGCTAAACGAAGGGGAGCGAGGGAGCCGAGCAAGGACAGGAAACGCGCTTTGCCGCGCACTTGGACTTGATGACAGAGCGCAACTGAGTCTTGCGTGAGACCTGCTTCTCCGGCGGGGAAGAAAACTGTGGTAGGAATGGACAGCCGCTTTGTTTTAGTCGTCAATGGAACAACAATACTTGTCACGAGTTCTTGATTAAGCGTATCATTTTGTAAAACAATTGCGGGCCGAACGCCCGCCTGCTCAGGACCGGAGGGAGCCTCAAAGTCTACCATCCACATTTCGCCCTGTTTCAAGCCTTTTCCTCCTGCGCCAGTAGTTCTGCGCGATGTGCGCTGCCGGAGTCGGCGAGTGCTTCCTCTTCCTCCCTATTTTGCTCCGTGTATGCTCTCAATAGTTCAACATCAAATACAGGACAGGGACGGGCTGCACGCACGGCACGCGCGAGGAGACGCGCTGCATACTCGCTTGCCTCGCGGCCTTCCTGGGCAGAGAGGCGCTGCAAGTCGGCTTCCGTGATTTCATTTATCGTGAGCGTTAATGTTGCCATGATCTAATTGTACCTCGTTTATACTTATTGTCCATCCCCATCCAGTCGCTTCTGGAAATGGAAGCCGAGGATCTGAAAGCCTTCATTGTAGTAGAACTTGTGGGCGCGCGGGCTGCCGACATACGAGTTCAGCTCGACGACCTCGCAGTTCAGTGTCCGGGCGTAGTCGTAGACCCAGGACATCAGCTTTTGACCGACGCCGAGGGAGCGGAAGTCGGGATGGACGACGACGTTATCGGGTTCGAGGTACTTGCCGCAGTAGAAGCGGGTTGCCGCCCACAGCCCGCAGATGCCCACAAGCTGTCCCTGATAGTAAGCCCCGGCGCATTGGTATCCTTGACCCGGCATTTCCTCTAAGCGCCGCGCAAGCAGCGCCGCGTCAATGTCGGGATTGAGGATTTGGACCAGCGGCAGAATTGCAGGCAGCTCTGCCGTGGGAATAAGGCTGACGGTGATGCTGTCGTTCATGCTGTCGTTCATGCTTACGAAAACCGCTCTTCGGTCCAGGGGTCAGCGTGGTTGTGGTAGCCGCGCTGTTCCCAGAAGCCGAGTTTGTCGGCGTTTAAGAACTCAATGCGGTTGAGGAACTTTGCACCCTTCCAGGCGTAGAGGTGCGGGGTGATGATGCGGATCGGAGCGCCATGCTCGCGCGGGATCGGCAACCCGTCGAGCGCATAGGCGACGATGACGTCTGGGTGGAGCAGCTCGTCTAAAGCGTTGTTTGTCGTGTAGCCGTCTTTGCCGTACTGCATGACATGGGAGACGCCGGGTTCGGGTTCCACCAAATCTACCAGGCTCTCAAACGGAATGCCGGTCCAGTGCAGGTCGTAGCGGCTCCAGTGGGTGACGCAGTGGAAGTCTGCCGTTAGCTCAATGCTCGGCAGGGCGGCGAGGTCATCTAAGCTCAGGCTGACTGGGTTTTTGACCGCGCCGTCAATCGTGAGGCGAAACTTGGCCGGCAGGAACATCGGCTGGACGCCTAAATCCAGCACGGGAAACTTGTCAGTCAGGTACTGGCCCGGCGGCAGGCGCTGGGAGCGCGGGGCGGCAATCCGGGTTCCGGTCTCGCCGCGTGCCTGCGCCCGCTCGACGGCTTTCTGCTTGACGTGCAGGTACTTTTCGCTGTACTCAGTGGCGTTGTTGGTATCGCTCGGCATGAGATTACGGTCCTTTCTGTTCTTTTCGGGCAGGGCGCGGGCCGGAAGCGCAGGGCGTTTGGCGCGGCAGCACGTCGGGCTGCGAAAAGCCGCGTGTGCCGCGCCGGGGAAAAACCGGCCCTTTGTCCTGGGGCGTGCGGAGCGGCTTGGTCTCGCCGGAGCCGCCCCACCCGCCGTGACTGTGCTTTGTGAATGGCATAAGCTCTTCTCTTTCTGGTTGTTTTTGTTTCTGGTCGTTTTTGTTTGCGGAATGCTGCGTCTATTTTGCCTGGACTGCGCCGGACCGCTTTTTCTTGCTCCATGTCTCCTGCGGCAGAAGCGACAAGAGGCGGGAAACGTCGCCGGCGGGAACTTTGCCGCCATCTGCCCCGGTCACATAGAACGCATCGCGGGCGCGGCTGCCCCAGACCGACAGCCGGGCGGCGTGGATGTTCCAGCCGAGCGCGGAGACGGCGCGGGAGAGGCGGTACACCACCCCGGTCTCGTCGGGGGCGCTGACTTCGAGCAGGCTGAAGCGCTCAGAAGCGTTTTCGTCAAGCTTAACGGCGTAGATGGTCTGCTCTTTCAAGGGCTTCTTGTGTGTTTTCAACAGCTCACCGATCCCGATCTCGCCGGTGAGCACCCGGCGCAGGCTTTCCGCAAGCTCACCGCGCTTGTGTGGGGAAAGCGGCTTGCCCCGGTAGTCGATCCAAAGCGTGTCAATGGCGATGCGGACGCTGGCGTCGCGCGTGAACACCTGGGCCGTATGCAGGTTGACATCGTGGGCGTACAAAACGCCGGTGATCTTCGCCAGCAGGCCGGGCTTCGGGTCATCGTAAGCGCACAAGGTCAGCTCGGTGTAATCCGCCCCGAACTCGTTCTTGAAGTCTATCGCCGGCTCGAATGTTTCCCGCAGGCGGCCGATCATGGCGATATGCAGGTACATGTCTTCCAGCGGCGTGTTCAGCAGGTACTGGGCCGGCAGGTTGCGCGTATGCTCTAGAATAATGTCGGTCGGCAGGTTGTGCTGGGCCAGCCCTTTGCGGATGCGCTCGCGCTGACGCTTCAAATCGAGCGCAGAACCCTGCGGCGAGCTGCCGCCAGGAGAGGACACTACTGACAAAAGCGCCTCGGCCCGGCCGTACAGCTCGGCGAGGAACCGCCCCTGCACATCGGTCCAAACCCCCGCTCCGACAGCGGCAGTATCGGCGTAGGTCAAGAGATACAGCATGTGCAGGCAGTCCATACTGGGAACCTGCCGGACAAACTCGCGAGTCGTCTCTTCCAGCGCCATATCCCGCAGGCGGCTGGTTTCGGCCATCAGCAGATGATGGCGGGTCAAGAACACGACCTTGTCCCGGCGCTCGTTGTCCCATCCCAGCCGCTCGCAGACAGCGGCGGCGGCCACCGCGCCGGTCTCGGCGTGAAGGCCCTCCGGCCACTGCTTGCCGACATCATGGAGCAGGCCCGCCAGATACAGCACTTCTAAATGCGCGACTTCGCCGAAGATGCGGCGGCCTTCGGGAAAGCCGGCGTTTGTTCCAAGCTGCTCCAAACGGCGAACGACATGCAGGGAATGCGCTCCGACCGTGAAATCGTGGGCGGCGTCATAGGGAATAAGCGTCATCAGCGGCCCGAACTCCGGCAGAAGCCACTTCAATGTCCCCAGGTCTTCCAGCCGGTCTAAAGCGTCGGCAACTCCCCGGCCCGCCAGCAGTATCCGGGTCAGCACGCGGCCGCCCAGCAGCCGGTCGGCAGGCATGGGAGCTTGGACTAAATAACGCTGGATTTCTTCGGCGAGCGCGTCCGAGACCGCCAAACCATAAGCCTGCGCCAGCTCGGCAACGTGAAGCGGCAGGGCCGGGTCAAGCCCGGCGGCATCCGGGTCGGCCAGTGTCAGCACACGCCCCACCGAGGCCAGTCCCAGCCCAAGTGCAATCTCGCTGTCCAGGCAGCGGCGAATGACTTTGCGCGAGATGCGCCGGGCCGACGCCGTGTGCGCGAAGTAGTCACGCATGAAAATCTCGACAGCGGGAGCGTCGGCGGCATCCGCGTAGCCAAGCAGAACTGCCGCCCCTTCCTGCTTCTCCGCTGTCAGCTTGTCCCGCGCCGCGCCGCCGACAATGTGCAGCGCCGCGCGGGTGCAGTGCAGAAAGTCGCGGGCGTCTTTGATTTCGGCGGCGTCGCCGGGCGTCACATACCCCTGCTCCACCAGCGCCGTCCAAACCTGAGACAAGGCGGCATGGCAGCGCACTTCCCCCATCCACTCGGCGTTCTGAATGTCCCGCAGCCCGCCCGCGCCTTCTTTGACGTTCGGCTCGACCCCGTAGACCTGATCGCCGCCGTGCTTTTGCAGAACGCTTTCGCGCTCGGCCCACTTCTGGAACAGGAAATCGGCGGTCAGGAGATGCGCCCGGAACTCGGCCCGGAACTCGGTGAACAGCACTTTGTCGCCGCACAGAAAGCGGGCATCAAGAAGCGTCGTCTGCGTTTGGTGGTCCAGGCGGCCCAGGTCGCCGAGGAGGCGGTAGGCATAACCGACTTTGAGGTCTGCGCCGTACAAAAATACGTCCATCACCATCTGGAACATGTCTTTGATCAGAATGTTCAGGTACGGATCGTCTTCCAGCGCCGGCACAAACGTCACGTCTACATCGGAAAACGGGGCCAGCTCGCGCCGTCCGTAGCCGCCCGTCGCGATGATCGCAAGCGCGGGCGGCGCTTCCTGCCCCTGGCCGCCCGCGTCTGCCCGCTCTACGGCAAGTGTAAACAGGCGGCGAAGAACGGCGTCTACCAGCGCCGTGTTGTGCGCCAGCAGCTCCATGCCGGTATTTTCGCGCAGCGAGTCCGGGCTGTTGATTTGCGCGTGCTGCTGTTTCAGGTACACGGCAATCTGCGCCGGGTCGTGCAGGTCTGCAAGCACCGGAGCAAACAGCAGGCAGTGAGAGAGTATCATGGGAAGAATTGCCGCCTCATGCCCACAGTTTACCCGAAAAGGCCCCCCAGCCCCCAACAATGGGGGAGCATGATTAGGATAAGAAAGTCTCCTTCTAAATCTGGCTCCCCCATTATTGGGGGCTGGGGGGCTTACGGCTGGGTTTTGTAAAGCTTCTACTGCGTATGAGCGTCAGAATCAATCACTAAGCCGCCGGGGCCGATGGTAAACGGATGCAGCGAGGTGGAATGCGCGGAGCCGCGATTTTTAAGGACTTCCAGCAGCCGGGTCCGCTGTCCGTCGCGGGTGTCGGCAAGACGCCGGTTCTCAAGCTGGATAATCGTATCCGCCAGGTACTCTTCGGGGGTGACTCGAAACGGCGCTTCGCGGCACTCCGTTTCGCGGGTCATCATAACGCTGACGCCCTCACGCCGAAGACCGTTGATGACCCGCTCGAACCGCACCCGCGCCTGCTCGGATGCACTGGGGTAGCCCTCGAACTGGGTCAGGCTGTCCACAACGACTCGCCGGAAGCCGTAGTCCTGGATCATGCGCCCGTACTGATTGGAAACCAGCTCACGCAGAAACGCTTCGGGGGAGGTAAAGACAACCAGCAGCTTGCGGTCGCGCTCGAAGCCGTCGAAGGCCCAGCCGAGCGCACGGGCGTCCCGGTACAAGCGGCGCGGGTGTTCTTCAAAGGTGATCAGCAGGCCGGGCTGGCCGCAGCACGTGATGCCGGCTTCGAGAAACTGCATTCCCAGCACCGTCTTGCCGGTTCCCGGCGCTCCTTGAATAAGGATGCAGTTCCCGTCGGGCGGGCCGCCTTGCAGAAGCCGGTCAAGTGCGTCAATGCCGGTCGGGTTCCGGCTCATTTCCGGTCCGTCTTCCGAAATGCCGCTGCTTTCCAGGACTGCATCAGCCATGCCGCGTTCCTTTCTCCGCCCGGTGAAACACGGTCATTCCCTGGCAGACAGAGCAGCCAATCAGGCCGGACCCGCAGAGGCTGTCGGCGGCCCGGCGCACATCGTCTTCCGTCCAGCCGAGCTTGACTGCAAGGCCGCCGGCATGGTCGCGGGTGTGCGTATTGACGGCGAAAAATGCTGTTAAGCTCTGCGCCACAACGGAAGTCGAGGACAGAGTAGAAGCCGGCGGCACAATGGAAGCGGCAGGTTCGGGAAAGGTAGTTACTGACGGCGGCGCGTCGGGGAGCTGGCGCAGGGACTGGCGCAAAGATGCTCCGGCTTCCATCGCTTTACGAATTGCCAGCACACGCCGGACCTCTTCCACGCCGTAAGACCGGCGGACGCCTTGGCCCGACGCGGCAACATACCCCTGCTGGGTCCAGTAGCCGAGCTGGCGGACAGAAACGCCGCAGAGCGCCGCCGTCTGAGCCACGTTCAGCGTCAGCTCCGGCAAGGCTTCCCAAAGCGGCGGGTCAGAAATCGGGCTGTCGTTCATAAAATGTCACCGATGAGTAGAGGCAAATTAGTAGATGCGAAACTCTTCCACAGGCTCAGCCACATAAGAGGGAACAACGTCCGCAAACCGTGCGGCCCGTGCGGCAACGTCGGGAGTGCGGAATGGAAATGCTTCCAATCCTCGCCGCCATAGCGGGGCATTCGGCGTTTCCGGCAGCAGCGGCGGCACGGCAAACAGCAGCGCAGTTGCGGGATTGCCCGCCCCTTCCCGCGCCAGACCCGCCTCGATTTTCGCCAGCGCCCGTGCCAGCGATCCTGCCTGCTCGGCCAGGTGCGCCGCGTGGTAGTCCGAGGCTGTGATGACTTTTTCGTCCCAGGCAAGCCGGTTCAAGAGCGCCGCAGGAAATGCCGTCAGGGACAGCAGGAGATTCCCCAACGCCGCGAGGCCCGGACGCTGCTGCCAGGACAGCCCGGCTGAAACCGGCACCCCGGCCAGCGTTGCGGCGGTGGTCCAGTTCGGGATCGCACCGGTCGCAAGCCGTGCCATCATCAGTGCAAGCACGGCCTGCACTTCGTCTTTTTCCAAGCTGCGGGTCAGCCCCGAAGTGACCGTGATCGCCGTTTCACCATCGCGGCCCGCCGACACAAACACGTTCGGCTCAAGCTGCGGGGTAAAGTAAAGGGTCGGCAGAGCCAGCCCGGTCCGGTTTGAGAGCGTGTGCAGCATCTCGTACAAGTTTGGAGCGTTGACATTTTCGAGAAGCTTCGCCCCCCAAACATCGCCGGGAAACTTCGGGGCGGCCCACGAGCAGGCGACCACATACAGGCTGCCCAAAATCAGCCCGCAGACGAAGCCGCCCACCGGATGCCGAAACAATGCGCCGAACCCTGCGCCGAGCAAGGCCCAGAAGAGAACGCAGACGCAGACAACGATTATCAGCCGCAGCCAGGACACAGCACCGTCTCCAGTCTTTGCAAATGTGCTGTAAACAGTGTACCCGCATTGCGGAGAGAAGCAAGCCGCTACTTGAAAACCAAGCAGTAGCTGTGGTCGTAGCCATAGCCGTAGCCGTTTTCCCAGGCGATGACGACTTCTCCTTGAAACGCCAGCACCTCAGAGACTTCCCGCGCGATGTCCCAGGCCAGCGTTGTCACGCCATTTGGGCCTTTGAGATTGCTGGCCTCGATGACAAGATGGCCGCCGGGGGCGAGCCGCCGCCCGACTTCGGCATAGACCGCCGCAAGATCGCGCAGATACTGGGCGTATCCTGCGCCTTCTTCGGCATAATCCGTCAGCGGGTTCTCGGTATCACTCTTTCCCATGTACGGCGGCGACGAGATTGAAAAATTAAATGGGGGTAGGGACAACGATGCAAGATGCCGGACATCGCCCAAAATCAGCCGTTCAGGATGCCGAAGCTGTGAGCGGGCATAGTCAGTGCGCTTTGGATTGATCTCTGTTCCGTAGCCGATGCGCCCCATTGCTTCGGCGACTTGGAGCGTTGTTCCGAAGCCCGCAAATGGGTCGAACACGACATCGCCTTCCTGCGTAAACTCGCGCAAAAAGTATTCGGCAAGAATGGCCGGGTAGCGAACATCCGGCCCCGGCATCTCCGCCGGAAGCGGCGGCTGCTCATTTTTCAGCACTAGGTATGTTTGCATGGGTCTGGTAACTATTTATGCGCGTCTCCCGGCTGCCCGCATGAACTTCCAGCAAATGCCCGTCGGGGTCGGTAAAATACAAAGACAAGCCTTCGGCGGCTTCTCTGGAACGGCCCGGCACGAGCGGGATACCCAGCCGCTGCAAGCGCCGCTCCATTGCGGCCATGTCCGCCGCGTCTGCCTCAAACGCGATGTGCGTGTACGACTGCCGGATTTCTTGACGCCCAATGTCCGTCTGTACATTGAGCGCCAGCCACAGACCGGCAAGATCAAAGTATGCTGTTTGCTCGCTTTGGAACAGCAGCACAGCGTCAAAGACTTGCTGATAAAACGCAGCAGACGCTGCCAAGTCGGACACGGAGAACGTGAGGTGGCTGATGCCTTTAATCATGTTCCAGCGCCGCCCGGTCGTTCCAGGCCGCATGTGCGATCTTGGCGATGACGGCTTCCTGGGTCGCTTCACTCACCCGCGTGTCTGAGACGAACACGACGACGGCTAAATGCCTGCCGTCGGGCAGTGTAATCAGCCCGGCATCGTTTGTCGCCCGCGTGAGGCCGCTGACGGTTCCTGAAGACCCCGTTTTGTGCGCGACCACCGTGCCAGCCGGCAGGAGGCCCTTGATTCGGTGCGGACCAGTCTGGCTCCCGGTCATCAGGCCGAGCAGCAGATGGCGGCTTTGCGGCGACAGCCCCTGGCCTTGCTGAAGCAGGCACAGGAGGTTAAGCATGGCGTTTGGCGTCGCCCAGTTGCGGTACTGCTCGATCCGTTCGTTCTGCAACATTGTTTTCTCAGAAGTCGCGACAACCATGTTCCGAATACCCAGCCCGCGTAGATAGGCTGTGACTTTCTGCGGTCCCCCCGCGAAGCTGAGGAGTATGTCGCAGGCCGTGCCGTCGCTGTTACTCACCATCTCGTCCAGCAGTTTTGAGACCGTCAGTGTTGCGCCGCTGGGGTAATCGTCTCTGATCGCACTGTAATGAGGAGGAAGAGGCAGCTCGGCTTTCGTGATGCGTACCGGCTGAGTGAGAGACAGCTTCCCTAAATCCACTTGATGCAGGACGGCCATTGCAATCGGCAGTTTGTAGACACTTTGCATCGGGAACCGCTGCTCCCCGTGCAGGGCAACAACCCGGCCCCCTTCCACCACGACCACGGCAGCCCCGACCGGCCCCTGGGTCGCCGCTGCGATTTGTGCCATTTGCGCTTGCAGTCTCGGTTGCGCCTGCCCCAGCGCCGCGATCAAGCCTGACGCTGCGAAGAGGGTGACGAAGAAGAACAGGCCACGCAGCCCGCAGAGAGTTTCGCGATAATTCATAACGTTGCTCCATTTGTGCTACAATCGCGCCGTGAAAGAGAGGAAGAACAATGCGAATACACATGGTCCCGCACGCCCCCCACTGGCGGCAGGAGTTCGAGAGTGAAGCGGCGCAAATCACCGCCGCACTTGGCGCGGGAGTTGTCGCCGTGCATCACGTCGGTAGCACAGCGATCCCCGGCATCTACGCCAAGCCTGTTCTTGACCTGCTGCTTGTCGTTCAAAGCGTTGACGCGCTTGACGTGAGGCAGCCAGAAATGGAAGCGCTTGGCTACGAAGCGCGGGGCGAGTACGGCATCCCCGGACGTCGCTTCTTCCGCCGGGACAACGAAGCCGGCGACCGAACCCATCAAATCCATGCCTTCGAGAACGGCTCGCCCCAAATTGCCCAGCACCTGGCGTTCCGCGACTACATGATTGCCCACCCCGAAACGGCGCAGGAGTACAGCGACTTGAAGCGGCGACTAGCGGCAGAGCACCCGAACGACAGCAAAGCCTACATGGACGGCAAAGATGCGTTCATTCAGGAAATAGATCGCCGGACGGCGCAGCAGTGAACGACTTTGAAGCCGACAGCGTCGGTGTCAAACGACGCTCCATTTTGTAGTTCAAAAAAGCAGCGCCGCGATGCATGACCTCTTGAGCCGTTACGACTGTAAACCGATGATGCGAGAAGAACGGCAAGGCGGTAATGCTGACATCAGCGAATAAACGACTCATTTCCAGCGCTTCGGCAATGGAAACAAGGTGATTGAGGAGTGCTGTCCCGATGCCTTGCCGCTGGAAGTCTTTGTGACAGTAGAAACAGTCAATATGACCGTTTCCCTCAAGCTCCGCGAACCCAGCAATCTGAGCGTTCTGTTCGGCAACAAACACAAGCCGACTGTCCTGACGCGCTTCCCAAGGGGCGACATCTTTCTCCGGCGAAGCCCAGGCGCGAGTTTGTTTCGGTGAATAATCACGACGATTGACAGTATGAACCGTATTGTAGAACAGCCGCCGAATTTCTTCCGCATCTGCTTTTGTCGCTTGCCGAATGTTCATCTGTCTTTCTGGTCTTACCACATTTCCCCGGTTTGTCTTCCATCGATGTCAGTAAGGCCGTACTCATAAACAAGGTCTTGCAGCTTGCGTACTGTCCCTGTCTTCCGGAGGACATCGGGGTCTAACGCAAGCGCAGTCACGGCGCGGCCAATAAGGCGCGCGGTATGGCACTCTGCGACTGCCGGGTCCTGCTCCGTTGCTGTTCGCAAGGCTTCTTCCGTCATAATCTTGAAGCAGCGAAAGAACGCCCCTGGATGAAGAGAAACTACCGCAATGCCGTTCGGGCGAAGCTCATCAGCAACACTGAGCGCGATTCGGTTAATCAGAGCCTTCTGCATCGCATAGAACGTGTCCCATTCCTGGTCACTGATACTGATGATCAGTCCGTGCCCGCTTCGGTCATTTTGCGAGCGGCGAAGCAAGTAGCGATGATGTGGGAATGCCCCCCTTGTACGATCTGCTGAAGACCTATCTCTAGGCTACTCTGTAAGAATGAGGTTTCGACACCGCCCCCGCCGGAAACATTGTTGACCAGCAGGTCGAGCCTCCCCTGCTCTTGAAGGACGCGGTCGAAGAGCGCCTCGACTTCACCGGGTACTGTATGGTCAACTTGGACCCAGATCCCTTGACCGCCGGAAGAAGCGACCATCTCGGCAGTCTCTTCAATGGTTTCCGGTTGATTAAGTGGGGAAGGATTTCCGCGAATACTGCGCCCCGTGCAGTAGACGGTTGCCCCAGCCATTCCAAGTTCTATCGCGATGCCGCGCCCCGCGTTACGAGTTGCCCCGGTGACGACCGCGACTTTCCCGACCATTGTTTGGTTACTCATTGCCTGTTCTCCTTTGTGTGCTGCATCAAATGTAGCGTGTATGTGCAACAGTAAAATGCTTGCTTCCTATCGGATTGTAGCATCACATTGCGAGGGAAGAGCAGACAGGTGGGTTTGGCAGGATGGTATTTTCTGAAATTCTCACGTCGTGAGAATTTCGGAAACAGCGTGACACGTCTTTGGGCAAGACCTCATCGCTTTTGGGCAAGACCTCATCGCTTCTTCGTCCCGGTGTCCTGCCCGTAGACGCACCATTCCCGCACGGGGCAGCGAGAGCAAACGGGAACAGTCGGCAGGCAAATCGCGCGGCCATGCTGCAAGAACAGGCGGTTGGAGCCGGCCCACAGGTCCTGTGGCATGACCTTTTCGAGTGCTTTCTCAGTGGCGTCGGGCGTCTTGGTCGCGACCCAGCCTAATCGGTTGGTGATGCGGTGACAGTGCATACAGTGTAAAGTTACAAAAGGTCGGTACGCCTACTCCGTAGCTTCCCGTGACGCTACTGTTTCATCCGGTCGCCCAAGCCGTAAGCATACCTGACCTTATGTTCTGCCTTGAGTTACTACCTTGCGGTCGCTCTAAGAAAAACGTATGGTGGGGATTGTTAAGCCACCGTCAACCGTGATCGCCTGTCCCGTCACATAAGAGGACTCGTCTGAGCAGAGCCATAGCACGGCTCCCGCGATGTCGTTCCCTGTTCCTAAGCGGTGTTGCAGCGGGACGGCATTTTTTAGTGGAGCCGCAGCGTCCGAGTCAGGATCAGTCGAGCGGCGGAACATCTCAGTAACAATCGCGCCGGGGTTCACTGTGTTGACGCGGATTCCCTGTGGCCCACCTTCCAAAGCAAGAGCGCGTGTCATAGCATCCAAGCCGCCTTTACTCGCGGAGTAGATGCTTGAACCCGCTACTGCGCCAAGTGCGAGGAAAGACGAAGTGTTGACGATCACTCCGCCACTGCCCTGTTTCTGAAATTGCAAGAACTCGTGCTTGCAAGCCAACCAGACGCTTTTCAGGTTGAGGCTGAGAACCGCATCCCAATCGCTTTCGGTTAGGTCGGTGATCGGCCCAAACTTGTCCATCCCAGCATTGTTGAACGCGGCATCCAAACGTCCATAGGCAGCAACCGTGCGGGCCAGGACATCCGCAATGGCTGCTTCACCGCCCGCGAGATCGGCTTGCAGGAAGACCGCTTTGCCGCCTTCATTCTCAATCGCGCTCACAACTGCTACGCCTTCGGCTTCGCGTCTGCCGACGAGTGCAACCGAAGCCCCAGCCTTTGCAAAGGCAAGCGCGGTGTCACGCCCCATGCCGGAGGTTGCCCCCATGACCAGAACAACTTTATTCTCAAAATCGAACATCTTTTACTTTCCTTATGTTGTTGATAGTGCTAGGTGTAGCACTGCGGTTCAGACAGTCATTTCCCACTCAGCGGCCTGTGCTTGACGGACTTCCTGCTCCATCGCTTCTGGAAACACGTTTCGGTATCGGCTGATCTCGCCGGTGATGACCTTCACCATGACATCAATCATCGCCTGTGGGTCTTCTTGGCCTTTGAGGGTGAACGGGGGCTGCCATCCTGGCAACACGGCATCCTTTGAGTTGTACCAGTAAGTTGAGGCTTCCAGAGCCGTATCGTTGAAGCCAGTCAGATAGAACCCCGGCTCGACTGTTGCGACCTGGACGTTTTTAGGCTTTAGTTCTTCCCGCAGAGTCGCCGCAATGGCCTCGATGGCGTACTTGGAAGCGCTGTAAGCACCCCCAAATGGGGGCGTCTGTAATCCAGCATCTGAGGAGTTGAACACAATCTTGCCGCTGCCGCGCTCCACCATCTTTCGCACAAAGCCTTTCGTCAATTCGAGCGCCGCAAATACGTTCGTCTCAAAGTTCGCTCGGATGAGGGACATCGGAATGTCGGTCAACGTGCCGCTATTGGCGATACCTGCATTGTTGAAAAGCACGTCAATGTCGTATGTCAGAGCGTGAGCGCGGTCAATGTCGTTGAGCAGGTCGAGCTTGATGACTTCAAGTTCAACGCTGTCCTGCTGGGCCATTTGGCGCAGTTCCCATGCTTGCGGCCAGATTTGCACACCGGCGATGACTCGGTGTCCTAGTCGCGCAAGGTCAAGCGCTACACCTCGCCCAAATCCACTTCCAGCCCCAGTGATCAAAATTGTCTTAGCCATATTGCTTCTTGCCCTTTCCATCAGAAACTCTAGTTTTAAGTATGACATTGTGTCGGGAAGCAATTCTTGAACAATCTTTGGGTTTTGGAACGATATTGCGGCTCGACTACTTCCTCTTGAGTACGCCGGGTGTGACACCGAAAGCCCGGCGGATGTGGCGCGTCAGGTGCGACTGGTCAGCAAAGCCAGTCAGTAAGGCAATAGCGCCGGTGGAATGGTTGCCCTCTGCAAGCAATTCCCGTGCTTTGTCCAGACGCATTGAGGTAATGTATTGATGCGGCGTTTGCCCCGTCGTGTCTCGGAAGCGGATCGAAAACTGCGCCGCGCTGAGGCCGGTAATCTCCGCCAGCTCTGCGAGTGAGATAGTCTCAGAGATATGCTCGGAGGCATAATCACAAATTGTTCGCAGCTTTATAGTAGAAAGCGGCGTAACACTGTTTTGTTTTACACCGCTTTGCTTTTCTGATATTTGTCCGTAGTGCGTGACAAGGTGAAGAACCAGTGTGGTAACGAGGCTTTCTTGGTAGAGGGTTGTGGTCGGACTCTGAGGGAGTTCTTTTGCCGTGCCTGCGAGCGTCCTCAGCATTTGGGCGAGCAGCAAGTCCCGTAGCTGCACTTGTGGAAGCACTTCGACAGAAGAATGTGTAAGCTGACAAAGCCATTCCGAGGAGATAGATAACTGCAAGGAGGTCTTTTCAGCTTCCCGACGCGCCCACCAGGTTTGACCTTGCGGGCAGACCCACATATCCCCGGAGAAGACTCGCTCCCGCTTGCGTTTGAGGCTACCGTCTGCCCGCAACTCAACAAATGTGGTTTGGCTGTCAGCCATCGAAAGAAGGTGTGTATTGTTTGCTACTTTTCCGCTGCCTTCACCCGCAGGAAGCCACAACCGTTCAATTTGGAAATTACTATTCATGCTTGTCCTTCCGAATATCGTCATGCTGAGACAACCAAGCTCTAGCTTCCCCGCCACTATCGCTTTTTCGTCTCAGCATTCTGACCGTAGGCACACCATTCACGCACCGGACAGCGGGAGCAGATAGGAACGGTTGGCAGGCAGATCGCCCGGCCATGCTGCAAGAACAGGCGATTACTTCCGGCCCACAAATCCTGTGGCATGATTTTCTCTAGTGCCTTTTCAGTTTGATCTGGCGTTCTTGTAGTCACCCACCCTAGCCGATTGGTGATGCGATGGCAATGTGTGTCCACACAAATTGCCGCCTTGTTGAAGGCATAAATCAGCACGCAGTTTGCTGTTTTACGCCCCACCCCAGGCAGGCTCAAAAGGGCATCAAGGTCGTCAGGCACTAAGCCATTGTAACGCTCCACCAGAATAGTAGCAAGCGCGATAAGGCGTGGGGCTTTTTCTTCGCGGTACTCGCTGCCATTCAGCAAGTCGTAGAGTTCGGGTTCGGCGGCGAGGGCCAGCGCGGCGGCGTTGGGATACCGGGCGAAGACGCGGGCGGAGACTGCCGTGGTTTGCTCTTCTCGGGTGCGCTGGGAAATGACCGTCGCGACCAACACTTGAAACGGATCGCCTAGCTCAATCGCGCCGCGCCCGTGGTAGGCCGCCGCCAGCGTGTCCATGACGGTGCGAGTGGCAGCGGCAGCGGCTGGCGGTTCAGGCGGCATTAGCGGATCTGCTCCCGGATGTAGGCGAGCAAGTCAGTGATGGCAACACGCTCCTGCTGCATGGTGTCGCGGTGGCGAACGGTGACGGTGTCAACCAGGTCTGTCCCGCCGTCGCGGGACTGGCCGAGGGTGTCGTAGTCCACCGTGACGCACAGCGGAGTTCCGGCTTCATCCTGGCGGCGGTACAGCTTGCCGATGCCCGCAGTATCGTCGTAGACGGAGCGGACGTCGCCCGACGACTGGATCATCTTTTTGATTTCTTTGCTTTTGGCAACAATCTCCGGCTTGTTCTTGGCAAGCGGCAGGACCGCGACCTTAATGGGCGCAAGGGCCGGAGGCAGACGCAGGACAACGCGCACTTCGCCGTTTTCCAGCGTCTCCTCATCGTAAGCTTCGCACAGCGCGGCTAGGACGCCACGGTCCACGCCCGCCGCCGGCTCGACGACATAGGGGACGACGTGGCGGTTATTCGGCTGGTCGAAGTAGGTCAGCTTCTCGGTAGAATGCTCGTTCTTCATGGCTTTTTTCGCCGTGTTGGCTGACAGTCCCAGCGAATCCTGCTCTTTCGAGTGCGAGCCGAGATCCCAGTCGGAGCGGTTCGCAAGTCCTTCCAGCTCTTCAAAGCCAAGTGTCGGGTACTTGTAGAGAATATCAACGGTGCGCTTGGAGTAGTGGGACAGCTTGGTATGCTCGAACAGTTGCAGGTTCTCGCGCTTCAGGCCGACTTTTTCTACCCACCAGTTCAAGTGGTCCTGAATCCATTCTTCATGGGCGGCCTCATCCTCGCCGGGCAGGACAAAGTACTCGATCTCCATTTGTTCCATCTCGCGCACCCGGAAGACGAAGTTCCGAGGCGTAATCTCGTTCCGAAACGACTTGCCCATCTGGGCGATGCCGAACGGCAACTTGCGGTTTGTGAAGGTCAGCACATTCTTGAAGTTGACGAACATTCCCTGCGCTGTTTCGGGCCGCAGATAGGCAAACGATTCGGCGTCGGCCACCGGCCCGACCTGTGTCTTGAACATAAGGTTGAAGGCACGCGGCTCGGTCCAGTCGCCCGGCTTGCCGTCCTCCGGGTCAATGACTTTCGCCGCTTTCAGCGCCGTCTCGGCCCGCACCGGCTCATCCAGCAGCGCCAGCGCCAGCCCTTCGTAATCCTCGGCGTCCCCGACCTCAAATGCCGACGCCAGCGCCAAACGCACTTCCGGCGTCTGGTCCCGCAGCAGGTGGTCAAACCGGTAGCGCTTCTTCGTCGTCCGGTTGTCAATCAGGGGGTCCGCGAACCCTTTCTCGTGGCCGGAGTAGCGCAGCACATACCGATTGGTCAGGAGGGCCGTCTCGATGCCCTCCATGTCGTCGCGCTCATAAACGTTGTGCTTCCACCAGAGCCGCTTCAGGTTGTTCTTGAGTTCCACGCCAAGCGGGCCGTAATCAAAGACGCCTTGCAGCCCCCCATAAATCTCGCTGCTGGGGAAAATAAAGCCGCGCCGCTTGCACAGCGACACGATTTTGTCCAAATTCTCTGCGGCCATAAGTGTCTCTTCTGTCCTTTAAGTATCTAGGTTCGTGAATATGGCTGCTCGGTGGCAAGCCCAGGCACCGCTGAGAAGTGCTTGACGTTAAACGTGCAGAGCGTCGCGCCCTGCCCAATCGCTGTTGCAGCAATGAGCGCATCTATGAGGCCCAGGCTGTGACTGAGTTTATAGTCACGCAAATGCTCCAAGCCCCGCTGACAGTCTACCTCAGAAGGCCAGACAATCGGAATGCCAACCAAAAACTTCTGCAAGCGCAGCAGCTCTCTTTTGTCCCAGCAACCTACAACCAACTCCATTGCAACGAAGCCGGGAACGCTCGGTCTTTCCGTGAGACTCGTGTACCACTGCACTGCGGGAGCAAAGCCGCGCCGAATATCAACGAGAACATCCGTGTCCAGAAGGCGCATTAGTCATGGCTCCTTGTTTCCGCCTGCCGCCGAAGCTCGCGGGCATATTCTACACTGTCACCGATGTCTTCCCGTTCCGCCCAATCACCGATCAGCCCATTCGCTTTCCAGTATGCCACAACATCGGCTCCTGTTTTAAGTTCAGGCATGGACGGAGCCTCCGGCAAGTTATGCTCTATGAGAGAAAGGGCATAATCTTCCACGGGCTGCTCACGCCGCGCGGCTTCCTGTTCCAGCCGTACTTCTATTTCCGTTGGTACGTTAAGAGTAATCGTCATAGCTTTATTCCTTTTCAGGAAACGGATAGCGCGGACGTTCAAGCCCGTCTCGAATGATGTTGTGCAGCATCCTGAACCAGTTTGTAACTGTCTTGCTGTCTACCGTTTCGTTCCTGAGTTGGTTGGCATGGAGCATTGAGTCCAACTCATCGTTCAGATTAAACAGCGCGTTGGTTTGAACTGGACATTTCTTGTATTGCGCGTCTGCTTCTTCCTCAGTCATACAAATTATTCCCACTCAATCGTGGCAGGCGGTTTACTGGTTATGTCCAGGACGACGCGGTTGACGCCGGGGACTTCGTTGACGATGCGACTGGAGATGCGGTCTAAGACCTCATACGGCAGACGCGCCCAGTCGGCGGTCATGGCGTCTTCGGATGTTACGGCGCGGATGACGATGGGGTAGGCATAGGTCCGCTGGTCGCCCATGACGCCGACGCTTTTTGTCGGGATCAGCACGGCGAACGACTGCCAAACTTTGCGGTACAAGCCCGCACGCTTGATCTCGTCAATAATGATCCAGTCGGCGGAGCGAAGCAAATCCAAGCGGTCTTTGGTGACTTCGCCGGTAATGCGAATGGCGAGGCCAGGGCCAGGGAAGGGCTGACGCCAGACCATATCAGTCGGCAGGCCAAGCTCTTCGGCGACCGCGCGGACTTCGTCTTTGAACAGAAACCGCAGCGGCTCGACCAGCTTAAAGTTCATGTCTTCGGGCAGGCCGACATTGTGGTGGGTCTTGATTTTGGCCGCTTTGCCGGTCCCCGACTCGATGACGTCCGGGTAGAGTGTCCCCTGGGCCAAAAACGCGGCGTCGGTCAGCTTGTTGGCTTCTTCTTCGAACACACGCACAAACTCTTCGCCGATAATCAGCCGCTTGCGCTCCGGGTCGGTGACGCCTGCAAGCTTTGATAAAAACCGCTCTTCGGCGTTGACTGTGATGAGATTGATGTTGAACGCGGCGGCGAATTTCCGCTGAACGTCCTCGGCTTCGCCCTTTCGCAGCAGGCCGTGGTTGACAAAGATGCAGACGAGCTGGTCGCCGATAGCTTTATGGACCAGCGCGGCGACGGTGCAGCTATCAATGCCGCCGGACAGGCCGCAGACAACTTGCGACATGCCCACCTGATCCCGAATGAGCGCGGTCTGCTGCTCGACAAAGCTGCCCATTTCCCACAGGCCGGTGGTTCCGCAGACTTTTTCCACAAAGCCGCGGATGACTTCGGTTCCCCACGGTGTATGCACGACTTCCGGGTGGAACTGGACGGCATAAAAGCGGCGCTCGGCGTCAAACATCGCCGCCACGGGGCAGCTCTCGGTGGACGCGGCGACGGTGAAGCCCGGCGGGGGCGCTTCGACCGTGTCTCCGTGGCTCATCCAGCAAACGAGGGTCGGGTTCAGCCCCTCAAACAGCACGGCCGGGTCGGACACATTAAGCTGCGTTTTGCCGAACTCTTTCATCGTCGCCGCCGACACTTTGCCGCCGAGGTCGTGCGCCATCGCCTGCATCCCGTAGCAGATGCCAAGTATCGGCAGGCCCAGCTCATAGACCGCTTTATCAATCTGCGGCGCTCCGTCGTCATAAACTGACGACGGCCCACCCGACAAAATCAGCCCGACCGCGCCCCGTTCCTTGATCTTTTCAAGCGGCGTGTCGTAGGGCAAAATCTCGCAGTAGACATGGCATTCCCGGATGCGCCGGGCGATAAGCTGCGTATACTGCGCCCCGAAGTCCAGCACGACAACAAGCTCCGGCGGCGTCATGCCGTCCCCACTGACCGATGCCCCGCGCGGCCCATAGGTCGTCAAAACCGGCTGATCCTGATGCTGCGGTGTCAAAGACATAGCGCACCCCGAATCTGCCCCACCAAAGAGTTCGTTTTCGCAAATTTACGTCGTGTTGTTTTCATAATGGTATACCGTCTGTGGTTCAGAAAGTGCTTGCTTACAGGCGAGAGGGCGGATGCCTAGGCGATCCTTCTCACCGCCCAGCGGAAGGAAAGGCCCGGACGACGTAGCGCTCATCCGTAACGGCGCGGCCCCAAAGGTCTATTTGGTCACTGAGGTTTTCTACTTCAACATCAGCCATGGAAGGTGGCAGGGCCTCCAAAATTTCCGCAGCATGCAGTCCAGCATTCGTGAACCAGTATCCCTCAATCAGCACCAAGCGCCCAGCAGGTTTGAGCAGATTTATCCAGCGCCGAAGCACTTGAGCCGGCTCCGGCAGTGCCCAAAGCACATGCCGGCAAAGGACTGCATCAAACTCCGCCGGAGGGAAGGAAGGGTCCGCCGCGTCCATCTCACGAAAATCAATATGGCAACTTAAGGAAGCCGCCTTCGCCTTCGCCTGACTAAGCATCGCAGGAGAATAGTCAATCCCAGTAACATTATGGCCAAGTGCGGCCATCAAAACGCTGAGAGATCCTGTTCCACAGCCAATGTCCAACACGGCTAAAGGGTTGGGCGAAAGCCACCCCACCAAGCGATTACGCCATGCGTCGCGCACTTGAGGGTCGCGCAGTCCATGATCCGCCTCGTCATCGAAATTCGCGGCTTCGTTGTCCCAAATCTGGCGTACACTACCTAGTCTCGGATTATCCATGCAGATCATTCCCTTGAGTTTGAATGTGTGCTTGCAAGATAGTATTAATCATGTCACGGTAGCTGCCACCGCCCGCTTCATTGACACGCGCCCGCAGCCAGTCCAAAACCTCGCTGTCCAAGTGCAACCTCACCTCCGTCTGGTGTGCAGGCAGAGGAACGACTGCACCACGTTCGGCATTGCTGAAATCGTATTCGTCTTGCACTTGATTACTGGGCTTCCATTGTTTCAGGCATGGTCGGAAGAAGCAGAACCGTTAAATGCTCGGACTCTTCCAGGGCATTTTCGACATCTGCCAGTGCTTCGTAGTATCCGTAGCGTCGCTCAGGCTCGACAGAGGGGCGCACGGAGACATACCACCAGTCTTGTTTGTGGCGGACACCCTGCGGCAAGGCTTCCAAAGTCGCACCGCCGGGATGTTTGTCTTTTAGATAACGCTCAACAATTTCGACAATCTCTTTTTCACCCATCTGCCGCAAGCCCCCACAAGCGGCTAATCGCTTTGTGCTGTCTGAAGTTGCTTTTCTTCTTCGGCGGCACGGCGTTTTGACGGCAAAGTCACAATTTCATGTCCGCTTTCCAGTTCCTGACGTTGCAGGTCGCGGCAAATTGCGTCAATGTCAAAGTTGAATTTCGCAGCATAGGCCTCACGTTCGCGCCGAATTTCTTCTACAATGGGGTCAATCCACATTTTTATTCCTCTGTTGCTTTCTCCATCAACTCCTGCGGAGTACACATAATTGGTGCCTTATGGCCGGCAGCCTCACAAATCGCCTCTACTTGGCTTCGCATGGCGGCGTTTGCGATATGCTTGCAGTTCCAAGTCAGTAGATAATCCATTTTGTAGACGGATGCGGTTGCTATATGAAGTGCATCGGCAGCGGCCTTTGCGGGCAACGGTCCACCCTCGACAAGCGACCGTGCAAGAGCCGCGGCCTCGCCTTCGGAACCCAGAAGAGGTAAACCTTTAACTGCCTCTAGCTGCCGAGCGGCCTCTGCCTCATTGCCGGTGCCAATCTCCTGCAACACAAGGCGAGAAAGATATAAATCGAAGTCGGCCCGGCGGTCTTCCCACCATTCCTGTGTGATCTGCTGCTGGGCCGCAACGATGATGTCCCGGCTGGGCCGTGAAGTCAGATAGCCGATGACGCTGGTTTCAAGGTAGACACTCGGCTTCATGTGTTACCGGCCCTGGCCGACGCCCTGGGTGCGCTGCTGGGACTTGCCTTCGGTCAAAATCTGGGGGGCGACGACCATCTCGGCCTGCTGCATTTCGGCGAGGGTCCGAGCACCGCAGGTTGCCATGGAGAGGCGAAGCGCTCCGACGAGGTTCATGGTGCCGTCGTCTTTGTGGGCGGGGCCGAGCAAAATCTCGCGCAGGGTGCCCATGATGGAAACCCGGATGCGGGTGCCGCGCGGCAGGTCGGCGTTGGACATCGCCATGCCCCACGAGTAGCCGGGGGCGGGAGCTTCGGACGACGCGGCGATAGACGAGCCGAGCATGACGGCGTCGGCCCCGGACGCGATGGCTTTGGCGAAGTCGCCGCCGTTCTTGATGCCGCCGTCGGCCAGAATCGGGACGTACTTGCCGGTGCGGGTTTGGAACGCCTCGCGGGCGGCGGCGCAGTCGGCGACGGCGGTGACTTGGGAGACGCCGACGCCAAGCACCGAGCGGGTTGTGCAGATCGCGCCGGGGCCGACGCCGATGAGGAGCGCGGAGGCACCTGCTTCCATCAGCTCGGTCGCGGCCTGGAAGGAGACGCAGTTGCCGACCATGACGGGAACCGGCGAGTCGCGGCAGAACTTCGCGAGATCAACGGTCTCCGAATGCGTGGAATAGTGCCGGGCAGTCGCGACCTGTGATGCCATGACAAACAGGTCTGCGCCCGCTTCGACGGCGGCGGCGGCGATGCGCGGGGCGGTCGGCGGGATGGCGGCAATGGCGGCGAACCCGCCGGCGTCTTTGATTTCGCGGATGCGCTTCGCGATGAGGTCATCGCGCACGGGGGCCGTGTACAGCTTCTGCATCTTCTCGATGATGTGGTCGGCAGGCGTTTCGGCGATTTCTTGCAGAATGCTTTCGGCATCGTCGTAGCGGGTTTGCAGCCCTTCGCCGTTTAAGACGGCAAAGCCGCCGAGACGGGTCATCTCGACGGCCATTTTGGGGTTCACGGCGGCATCCATCGCCGAGGCGACAATCGGAATGGCAAACTTGTGGCGGTCTAAAGTCCAGGACGTATCCACATCACGCGGGTCTACCGACAAAGCCGACGGGACGAGGGAAACCTCATCGAAGCCGTAGACGCGCCGCGCCTTCTTGTTTCCTCCCAGCGTGATTGTTTGTTCCAATTCTTCATCCTCTTAAACTTTTCCGTTTAGTATACCCGACGCGAGGCGCAGAGTGTCAACACCGGGTATACTAGGGCGGATTAGAAACGAGTGTGTGCATGGCTTCTGAAGTAAAGAAGGTGATTATTATCGGTGCGGGGATCGGCGGCATGGCGACCGCGATGCGTTTGCAGGCGACTGGCCGCTTTCAAGTGACGATTTTAGAAAAGAACGCCACGGTCGGCGGCCGAGCGAATATCCGGGAAGTGAATGGCTACCGGTTTGATACTGGGCCGTCGCTTCTTTTGATGACCGACGTTTACAAAGAGCTGTTCGCGGCCTGCGGCGAAGAGTTCTCCAACTGGGTCAAGCTGATTAAAATGGAGCCGAACTACGAAGTCCATTTCGGCGACGGCTCTTCGATGCTGATGTCGAGCGACTTGACCGCCATGATCGCCGAGATGGAGCGCATCGAGCCAGGTGTGACGGCGGGCTATTACCGGTTTCTCGAAGATGCGGGCAAAAAGTACCGGATTGGCCGCAAGCAGTTTGTCGAGAAGAACTTCAACAAGGCGACTGACTTTTTCACGGCCTCCAACCTGAAACTCTTGGGTCAGCTCAATGCTTTAGACAAGTTGTATTCGCATGTCTCGCAGTTCTTCAAGGATGACCGGCTGCGGCAGGCGTTCTCCATGCAGTCCATGTATCTGGGCATTTCGCCGTTTGAGGCTCCGGCGGTCTACACGCTGCTGCCGTACACAGAGCTTGCTGAGGACGGCCTCTATTATCCCGAAGGCGGCATTTACGCCTTGCCGACCGCAATGGCGGCGGTGGCCCGAAAGCTCGGCGTTGTGATCGAAACCGACCAGAACGTCACGCAGATTATGGTGAAAGACGGCAAAGCACGGGGCGTCTGCGTCGGCGACGGGCTACTGGCTGCCGACCTAGTCATCTCGAATGTAGACCTGCCGTACACTTATACCGATCTGCTGGCCGAGCGGCCCGCGAAGTTTGCCGAGGAAAGCTGGAAAAAGCAGCCGTTCACGTCGTCGGCGTTTATGCTGTATCTCGGCACGGACAAAGTCTATCCGTCGCTGCACCACCACAACTTCTTTTTGTCGTCGGATTATAAGCGAAACTTTGAGGAAATTTTCGACGCCAAAGTCCCGCCGCGTGATCCCAGCTTCTATGTCAATGCGCCGGGCCGGACCGACCCGACGGTCGCACCGCCGGGCGGGGATAATCTGTTTATTCTCGTTCCCATTCCTCATTTGACCGACCAAATGCAGTGGGACGAGGCGCAAATCGAGAAGTTCAAGGCAAAAGTTTACGATCAGCTTGAAACGCGGGGTTTAACCGACCTACGGCAGCATGTCGTGGTCGAAGAAGTGGTCACGCCACATGAATGGCGGGATCAGTATAACCTCAAGTACGGCGCGGCGTTTGGCCTGTCGCACGGGATTTTGCAGGTCGGTTACTTCCGGCCTTCCAACAAGTCCGCCGATGTAGACGGGCTGTATTTCGTTGGGGCCAGCACCGTTCCCGGCACCGGCGTCCCGCTCGTCTGCCTCGGTGCAAAGCTCGTGACCGAGCGCATTTTGGCAGACTTCTCCTAGAAAGCGCACTTATGGCCCTCTCGCTCTTGCAGAGCAAACTACATTCTCGGCGGAACACCGGCATGGGGCCGGACCTGGACGCGGCGTATGCGGCGTCGAAGGCACTGAACGCGCACCATGGGAAGACCTACTACTTTTCCACGCTGTTCTTTCCGCCGGAAGTCCGCCGCTCGGTCCACGCTTTGTACGGCTTCGTGCGCTACCCCGACGAGATTGTAGACAATCCTGCGCCCGGCGCCGACCCCACCGCCCTGCTCGCCGAATACCGGCAGGCGACAAAGGACGCGCTGCGAACGGGCGGCTCCGATCTGCCCGTTCTCCATGCGTTTGCCGACATGGCCCGCCGACATACCCTGCCGCCGGACTACCCGCTGGCGTTTCTCGATGCGATGGCAATGGATTTGACCCGGACGCGCTACGAGACATTTGAGGAGTTAAAAACCTATACCTACGGCAGCGCGTCAGTGGTCGGCCTGATGATGTGCCACGTCGTCGGCATCTCGGACCCCTGCGCCCTAGCCCCGGCGCATGATCTGGGCCTCGCCATGCAGCTCACGAACTTCTGGCGCGACATCGGGGAAGACTGGAAAACACGCGGCCGCATCTACCTGCCATTAGAGGACATGGAGCGGTTCGGCTACACTGAGACCATGCTGTCCGAAGGCGTCATCAACGACCAATTTCTGGAACTCATGCATTTTGAGATCGCCCGCGCCCGCGAGTTCTACGCCGCGTCCGACCTCGGCATCCCTTACATTACGCCGCAGTGCCAGTTGCCCGTGAAGCTCGCCCGCGTGCTTTACTCGCGCATTTTAGACAAAATCGAAGCCAACAACTATGATGTGTTCACCCGCCGCGCCCGGACATCAGGGTTGGAGAAGACAGCAGAGTTCGTGAGGCAAAGCCTGCGACGTTGAGGCACAAAAACAAAGATGAAAAACATTTGGTATTTTTTTCGCAAATGCTTGACAAGGGGGGGGTGGAGGGTTTATACTGTATTTCAAGGAGTGCAATATGAACAGCAAATTTTTCGTTCCCGTTCTCGCTTTCGGCATCGCCGCTTTAGGCGCTGCCGCTTCCCCTTCTCAGGCTGAGACTAATCACCTTGCTTTTTCGGATGTGATGGGCAACCCCAACATCTATTCCTGGGTGGACAGCGTCTCTCTTACGGATAGTGGATCGACTTGGTCGGACGCCGAGGAATATCAAGCGCAAGACGGCGGCTCATTTTACCCTGTGTATGATCAGCCTGAGTCAGTCGCGGGGCCAGGAAATTTTTATGCACAATGGCATGCCGCAATTCCACCACTAGGACACAGCAGCCAGACATTTATCTTAAACAGCGGGACTACCCCCACAACTTCTTCCGGTACATGGCAGGACCTTACGGGCATCCGTAGTCTCGCCACAGATTCTAACGGCGTGCAAAGCTTTAGTTAAGCGACAAGATTCGTTTTGTTTATCCAGGCCAGGATTCTGTTGAAGGGAACCTGCCTGCTTTTAGGCAGGTTCCTCTTTAAACGCTCCGCCAAGTAGGTAAGGAACAACTCTTATGGACCAACAGCGACACCGCATTACTGTACTTCTGATGCTGTCAGTCTTTTGCGTAGGCTCTCGCTTGGCCGCCGAACCTGCCCTACCAATTTCCTCTCCTTCAGTCAAACCGACTTCCTTATCCAGTTCATCCGCTTTGGCTTTCTTCAACGAGCCGGAAATTTACCCGCAGCTCGCCACCGACACCCGCCTAGACCGCAAAGTCACGCTGGACGAAATTGGAACGCCGCTAGGCGATCTTGTCCAAAAAGTAAGCCTGACCAAGATACCCTTGACCTGCGCCGCAGGTTGCGCCGATACGAAGTTGCAAGTACGGGTCAAAAATCGCTCTGTGCGCTCAGTCATGGCGGCGCTGGCGCAGCTAACGCCCGGCACATGGAAGCGTGAAGGGACAGGGTACTGCTTGTATGCCAACCCGAAGGCGACGGAGTACGAAGACCACTGGTGGCAGTTGTACGGTCTGGAGCGGGAGCGCGTTCTAGCGGCGCTTCGAGCAGAGATATTAAAGGAAATGCAGCAGAAGCCTTACCACCCAAAAATGGGTGACCCTAATACTGAAAATATGTCCGACGAAATGTTTGACCTAATGGCACAAAGCCAAGAGTTCTGGTATCTGCTGCCGGAGCCTCTTCAAAAACAAATCGCCGCTCAAATTGTGGACACCGCTTATTATCGCTCAGGTCAGATTTTTGTCAGCCGCCCCATTGAAGGCGCGGTTGTTGTTCCGTTCCAATCCCTGTCCCCACAGGCTCAAACAGATATTCTTGCAAGCAGCGCAAGGCTACTAAACGGCAACAAGATGGGCAGTCCTGTTGCCGTCAGCTTCAACAACAGCGGCTTCAGTGTGCAGTCGCAAATCGCCACGTCAGACGGTCGTTGGTACAGTACGCTAGCTCATTTGAGCGTGCACAGCGCACGGATTACCCCGACACTTGCTCTAGATCATACTGGCCTGCCTGAACTGATGAAACAGATGGGCGCACAGGTACCAGAGACATGGAAGCCATTGGCTGCTTATCAAGAGCAGCACGTTTGGGTAAATGACCCGCCTCGCGTGAAACCTGATTTTCAGCATCGCCCTCGGCGGCCTGAGATTTTGAGATGGCTGGCGAGCCAAGCCAACCTGGAGTTTGTGTCGGATTACTACTCCGTTGCCGGCGACCCGCTTTCTGACGCGGCAAAGAACCAGAAAATGACCCGGCCTCTCAATCAGGAGCTGGACTATCGTGCGGCTCAGGAAGATATGAGCTGGAAGCAGCGCACTGATGGCCTATACCTGTTCCGCGACAACCGCTGGTATCGCGATGACCGGCTGGAAGTGCCGGACAAGACAATCAAGGGACTCTTGAAGACCCTGCAAGCCGCCGAAACGCCAACCCAAGCGACCCCGGCAGTAGAGCATGCTGCTCCTGACAACTCACTGGCAATACAGCTCAGTGTCACAGACGACATCGTGACGCGGCTGACGCCGTGGCAGATCGCTAACGGCCTGCTGAACTACACGATTGAGCCAAGCCGGGAGCCGGTGAAGGCGAGCAGTATTTCGGCAAACCCAAGTATCGGGATGGTAAAGATAAATGGCGTGCCGGTGAAACCAGGACGCGAGATAATAATTACGGGCAGCAAAAAGATAACTTTCTCTCTACCCATGCCCACTTCTACAGCACAGCCTTTCAGCCAAATTGCCAACATCATCCTGGACGATTACCACACCTACCTCTTTCACAGCGGTCTCGCCCCAGAACAAGCTGATGCCCTGCTTGCGGGCAGTCTTCCTGTTTCGGCCCTGAGCGGCACACAAGCCCAACAGGCCGCGTATCTGCTGCCTGACCTTCAAGTGACGTTTCAGAACCAGCCGCAGACTCTGCTTGGCCTGCGACCGGAGCCTGGCTTCGACCAAGTTCAGTTAGGCCCCACCGGCTCTCCCGACGCCGCGCTATCGCTTCACCGTCTGCGCCTTGCGGTGTCTGCGCCGAACAATGCGCCAAACGGTGAGAGCGCGGCTCCATAGCAAGAACCGTGCCTGAAGAGGTTTGAAGCATTTGCCACAATCAGTGGCATGTTTGATATACCCTTCTTGTACGCTTCGCTGCTGTGGGGGACTATCGGCGGCGGGTGCATCGTCTACGGCAAAAAGCAGGGCGCGGCCCCGCCGCTTATTGCCGGATTTGCCCTGCTGGCCGCGTCGTTTATTCCGTCCGTTTGGCTGATGTCGGCTCTCAGCGTCCTGCTTCTCGCGGGCATGGTCTGGGGTCTGCGCCGGGGATATTAGGTGATGGATAGGGTGGATTGGGAAGCGTGGAATTGAAATCCTACGCTATGGGGCGAAGCGCCGAGTGTCCGCCTTCGCGGACAAAGAATAACACCACGGAGTGAGCCTCTTCTCTTTTTCTCTTTCCTATCCTGCTCCTTGTCCGCGAAGGCGGACACTCGGCGCTTCGCCCCATAGCGTAGGACTTTAGTCCCACGTCCTTCATGCCTATACGCTTCCTCTTGCTTTCAAGCAGGACATCACCCCTCACAAACCGAACTAAACCCCATGCCGGTTTCTTTAACACGCGCCGATGCCTTGCTGCAAGGCGGAACTGACGACGGGTTGTTTACGCACGCCGTCTACAGCATCATGCAGGGCGGCGAGAAAGTGGCGCAGAAGGCGTTTGGGGCGGCGACAGCGGACAGCGTTTTTGATCTGGCGTCGCTGACGAAGCCGCTGGCGACGGCGACGCTGATTATGCAGGGCGTGGAGCAGGGACGGCTGCATCTGCGGCAGTCCGTCAGCCGGTTCTTTGAGGGCGCTTACGGTCCCCTGCCCCATCTGAACGGTATTGAGGTGCGGCATCTGCTGACGCACACATCGGGCCTGCCGCCCATTCCCTACTGGCCGAATAACGGGTCAAAAGCATCCCAGCATGATTTAACGGCGGGCGTCCTCGCGACGCCGACGCTGCGGCCGGCGGGTGTCGGCTACACTTACTCAGATACGGGCTACCTTCTGCTCGGCGAGATCGCGGCGCAGGTATTCGGTCAGCCGCTGGAGACGTGTTTCCGGGAGCAGGTTGCTGGGCCGTTGGGTTTGACGACGCTCGGCTACTGCCCTTCGGCGACAGCCGGCACAGTGCCGACGGGGCCGGAAGCGGCGGGCTGGGTGCATGACCCACGGGCGCGGGATCTCGGCGGGGTCGCCGGCCATGCCGGGCTGTTTGGAACGGCGAGTGACGTGCTGGCATTTGCCGAGGCGATCCGCAGCGGCGGCGGGCCGCTTCTTTCCCCGGCGTCCGTGGCGCGGATGCGCGTCAGCCAGATTTCGGACAGCATTGGGGCGCAGTCACTGGGGTGGTTCTGCGCGGGCAACGATTACCTGCCGTCGGGAGACCTGTTCTCGGAAGCGTCGTTTGGGCATTCAGGCTTCACGGGAACGGCCCTCTTAATAGACCCGGCTTCAGATGTGTCGCTCACGCTTCTTACCAACCGTGTCGTGAACCAAGCCGAAGACGGCAGCCGGTTCCTGCGTCTGCGGCGGCTCTGGCTGAATATAGTCGCCGCATCCCTTTCCTGAACCCCACACCCTGAAAACTTTCATCTTTTCTTAACATTGTGGCCGGTCGCCCAGCAGCGAGGTTCGGTGGCCGGTCACCCAGCAGATGGTGGCGGCCTGGGTGCTGACGCTGCCGGGCGCGGCCCTTGTCGCGGGCCTGAGCTTCTTTTTAATCAGCTTAGGCGGGCATCATGCGCCGGTTGCGGTGCGGTAAAAGCGGACGGACGAGAAAAAGCCGAACGAACACCATGTTCGTTCAGCTTTTTCTTGTCTCTCAAAGCGCCTTAGCGCAGCAGCCGCAGCGCTTCTTCGCGCAGGGCGGCGGGGTTTAAGCCGGTGTCGGTCAGGCGCTGAAGGCCGTCGGTGGGCAGACCGCCGTGGAGGTAGGTCTGGAAGGCCAGCGTCCAGGTTTCTTCTTCTTCCTGCTCCCAGACCGGCGCGACATCGCCGGTCTGCCCGTGTGCAACCGCCCACAGCGTTGGGGACGAGCCGAAGCCGAGCTTTTCGGCGAGGAACGTGTGCAGGATTTCATGTTCTCGCGACAAAGCCGCCGTGTCGGCCCCGTAGCCGAAGCCCGCAGCCCGCTCGCGGTACGGCTCAGTGTCTTCCGGGGTCGCCGTGACTGTCGCGCCGTCATGGTAACGGGTTTCGGTGTAACCGGGCGCGGAGTGAACCCAGCAGTGCTGGAATGTCAGCGTCCGGGTCAGCCGGGCTGTCAGGCCGGCGGCCGCTTGGTACTCTTTGCCTGCCTGATTGTTGTCGGTGCAGTCCGGCTCGCAAAGATAGAGGCCGTCGCCGGGGGCAGCCAGGATACATAGCCCAGCGCTGGCAAGCGATTCTTGGGTAAGTGTCTGGGTCTCGACAATCAGCAGACGCCGGGCTTTGCGGGCGGCGATGTCGAGGCCGAGCAAGGGATAACGCAGGCTGTCCAGAACGCTAAGACACAGCACCAAGTCGTAAGTCTCCCAAGTGGACGCCAGATCGTAAATCCGCTTCTGTTCGAATTCTGCCTGCTCGCCGAGGTCCAGCCGTTCCGCTGCCGCTTGTGCCAGCGCCAGCATGTCGGCGTCGGTATCAATTCCCCGCACCCACGCACCCTGCTTTGCCAGCTTCAGCGAGCAAAGGCCATCGCCGCAGCCGATGTCGAGCGCCCGCCAGCCGGTGATCTCCGGCAGGAACGGGGCGGCTTGATGCCAATGTTTAAGAGTATCCGTGATATGTCTTTCCGTTATATATCTTTCCGTCAAGTCTGTGTTCTTTCTGTGGTCTGAAGGTACGACTCCAGCTCCGCCGCCCGGTGCGCCGCCGTGTGCGCTTCCAGCACCCGCGCTCGTGCCTGAGCTGCGATTAAGTTCCGCACGGCGTCCGGCGTTTCCTGCAAAATCGCCAGCACGTCTTCCGGCGACTGCGCCGTCAAAATCTCGGTGCCGATTTGGAAGAACGTGCCGAGTCCCTCCCAAGCGTCGCTGATAATGAGGACGCCGCAGGCAGCGGCCTCGAACAGCCGCACGCTGGGCGCGTAGCCCATCGCGACCATGTCGGCACGGGTAATGTTCAGAGTGAACTTTTGGGCGCTGTAGAACGCGCGGTGCTGCTCCGGCGGCAGATGCTCCGTGCGCGAGACGTTTGCCGGCCACCAAATGTCGTCCGGGTACTGCGGTCCGGCGACGGCAAACCGGCCTTCGGGCCACCGCCGGGCCGGCTCTAACAGCAGTGTTTCGAGTGGCGGCTGACGGTCGGCGCTGTACGTTCCCATGTAACCCAAATCGTACTCCGGCGGCACGTCTTCGGGAAAATAAAGGGCGGGGTCAACCGAGCAGTAAAGCGGCCTCGCACACGGCGAGCCGTACTGATTTTCGAGGCGCGTGAGGGTCGGTCCGCCGGCGAATGACAGATAAAGGTCGTACTGCGGGATGAGCGCCGGCAGGAGATATTCACAAGCGCCTCGATCCACCGCCGCCAGCGTGACCGGCGTGTCAATGTCGTAGAACGCCCGCAGGCCGCGTGCGGTTCGCTGCACCCACTGCCCGACAGCAATACCGTCAGGGACATATGAGCCGACAATGACGGCGTCGGCGCTTTGCACCTCGCCCGCGTATCTTTGCAGTTCCGCCTTGTCGGCGTACAGCACGGTGCGGCCCCACGGCGGATGCGGCAGGTCGCGGTTCTCAGCGTACCAGGGCAAGTCGCGCTCTAGAAACAGCACGTCATGCCCGCGTGCTGACAGTCCGCGCACGAGGCCGCGAAACGTCGTCGCATGGCCGTTGCCCCATGACGACGTGAGAGACAGGCCCAAGATGACAATCTTCATCGCTCCTGCCCTTCCAGCACGGCTTCAAGCTGGGTGACCCGGTGCGCGTAGGTATGCTCGGCCAGCACCCGCGCCAGCGCCGCCTGCCCAATTTCGTGCGCTTTTGTCTCCGAAACGTCGCGCACAAAGCGGGCGACTTCCTCCCCATTCTTCGCGACGAGAATCTCCTGGCCCGGTGCAAAGAATAAGTCAATGCCCTCCCAGTCGTCGGTCACCAGGCACGCCCCGGCCCCTGCCGCCTCAAAGACGCGCGTGGCGGGCGAGAAGCCGTAGCGGGCCATCGAGTCGCGGCTGACATTCAGGACCATTTTCGGCGTGGCATTGAACGCATTATGGTCCTGCGTGTAGACATGGCCCGCATAGGCGACGTTTGGCGGCAGCGGCTTGTCCCCCCACCCGCTTCCGCCGAGCAGGAACAACGCTTCCGGCACGAGCGTGGCGGCTTGGAGAAAGAACTCATCCACCCGCGCTTCCCGGTCCGGCAGCCTGTTCCCAAGAAAGCCAAGCGCCCCGGCAAAGCGCGGGTCCGGCGGCGCGGGGTAGTGCGTGTGCGGGTCAAGCGCGTTGTAGACCGGAACACAGTCCTTCGCGCCGAGGGCACGGTAAGCGTCCCGGACAGGCTCCCCGCCGCCGTAGGTCAGCACAAGGTCGTAGCGCGGAATGAGCGCATGGAACGGGTCGGCAGGGTTATTCTGAACACGGTCGAGCGTGGCAGGCGCGTCTACGTCCCAGAAAACAACCCGCGTTTTGGGCCGCTTCAAGTCTAGGACGGCCCTTTCCAACAACTCATCAAAGACGCCGACGCCGCTGGCTTTGACGACGAGATCCGCTGCTTGCGCGTCTTCCAGCGCGGCGTGAACGCCGTCCGTGCCAGCGCCGGGGTAAACCACGACTTTGGCCCAGTCGGGGTCCGCCATATCCCGGTGCTGCTGGCGCTCAAAGGCGTCCGGCTCGTAAAAGGTAACGGCGTGGCCACGCTCGGCGAGGGCGCGAATGATGCCCCGGTAGTAGGTTGCCGCTCCGTTCCAGTACGCGGACACGAGGCTTGAGCCGAAGAAAGCGATGTTCATAAGGATATAGACGTCCGAATCAATGAGCGAGTGAACGCGGACGTGAACGTCCGCGTCTCTATGTTGCGTCTAGCTCCGCATAAATTCTCAGAAGCTCATCTACCCGGTGGGCGCAGGTATGACGGGCGAGAATCGTCGCGAGACCGTGTGCCGCAAGGCTCTGAGCAAGTTCGGCATCGGCCATCAGTGCGGCCAAGTGACGCTGCATCTCTGCACCGTTTTCGGCGACCAAGAAGTCCTCGCCGGGCGTGAAGAGCTTTTCACTGTCGCTCCAGGGCGCGGACACTAAGGGAATACCGCAAGCCAAAGCCTCAAAGACGCGGATGGTCGGAATGCCCGGCAGAGCCTCGACATACGGACGGCGCGGGACATGGACGGTGGCACGGTACTGGGCAAATAAAGCAGGCGCGGCGTAGTTCGGCAGCCAGCCGGCATATTCAATGCCGGCGTCGGCGAGAGCTTCTCTCGCGGCTTCGGGGTAGCGGACGCCTTGGACACGCGCTTTGAGATGCAGGGCTTTGACCGGCCCCAGCAGGAACTCGTGCAGTTCCGCCGTGCGCTCGCCGTCGCCCCAGTTGCCGACCCAGACCAGATCGCCGGTCTTTTCGACGTCCGGCAGAGGGTGAAAAACGCGGGTGTCGGCGGCCTCGTGCCAGGTCCAGGCGCGTCTCGCCCAGCCCTCAGACAAATAGAGGTCGCGAATGACGCTGCCGAACGCAAGAACGCCGTCGTAACAGGTTAAATCGTATGCCGCCATCCCGGCCCGGTCCGTCGCGGCGCGGTGATGCGTGTCGTGGAACAGAAGCTTGTAGCTGCCATTGGCGGCATGATGCCGACCGATGGATTGAACTAAATCGTGCGCGTTCCACTCATGCACCAGCACTAAATCGGCGTCTGCGAGAGCGGCGTCTAGGTCAAGCGTCTGCGGGTCGTAGAACGTGCTTTGGAGGGTTGGGTAAGCCGCGTGGAAGCCGTCCACGGCAGATGGACCAGCGTCTGCAAGCAGGTTTTGCAGGCTCCATGAGTCTTGCGGCTCGTAGACTTGAACCGCATGGCCCCGCGCGATCAGCTCGGTCAAAACACCGCGCAGGAAGTGGGCGTTGCCGTGGTTCCAGTCGGAAAGCAGAGAATGTGTCCAGACGACGACGCGCACGTTAATCTCCAAGCAATGTGTGGTAAGCGTTTAAGTAGCCATACGCCATGCGCTCCGGCGTGTAAGCCTTGGCACGGGCCAACGCGCGGGCGGCAAGCGCTGAACGCAGATCGGGATCGGCGATGAGGCGCGAAATGGCGGCGTGTAAAGCGTCCAAGTCACTGGGTGGAACAAAGAGGGCGGCGTCGCCCCAAACTTCGCGCAGGCTGTCAATGTCGCCCAGCACTAAAGCGCACCCGGAGAGGCCAGCTTCTAAAGCCGACAGGCCGAACGGCTCGTACTTGGCGGGAAGCGCGTAAATCGCAGCCCGCGCCAGCCAGTCCGTGATTTGGTCCGGCGGCAGGCAGCCAAGCAGCCGAACGCTGTCAAAGCCGCCGTCTTCGCCGTCGTCCGGGCGGGCGGTGTCGCCAGCAACGCAGACCGGCCAGGGCAGGCGCGGAGCGGTTTCGGTCAGGGCGCGGACATTCTTGGCGTCGTCCCACAGCCGCCCAGCGCTGAAGACAAACGGCTCTTTCTGTGTCTGCGGCGCAAACAGCGCCCTATCGCGGCCATTCGGCACGACGCGCATGTGCTTGAGCGGGCCGTAGTGGGTTTGGAGCGCGGCCAGCATAGCCTGAGTCGGCGCGGCTACTAAGCCGGCGGCTTGCAGGCCGGCCGTGACTTCGGCACGGTAGCGGTTCCAGCCCTGCGGGGCCTTTGTGCCATGCACGGCCTGCCACCAGGACAGAACGCAGGAGTGGCCGGCGATAAGCGCAGGCGCGTGCCAGGGCAGATCCCCGTGCGCGTAGCCGTTGAGATGGACGATGTCAGGGCGGAGTTCGGCTTCCAGCGCGAGAAGCCAGTCCCCGGCGCGGCCAACGTCGTCCCAGGGATCGGGCATCCATTCCAGCGCGAACTCCGATGGGTGTAGGGTTAAATTGGAAACCAGGGCGGCTTCGGCGTACTGCGCGGCATTGGGCAGACGGCCCATTGTCGCAAGCGAGACCGAGACGCCGTGGGGAGCCAGGGCGCGGGACAAATCCAGCGCATAAGTCCAGACGCCGCCGACGGTATCCGCCGTCATCAGTACACGCAGTTCCCTCAAGTGAGCGTGACCAGGGCTTTCATAAAGCCGTCGGGCCGGTCGTGGGTGGCATTGAGCGCGTCGGCGAGTCTTTCCAGCGGGAACGTGTGCGTATACAGCGGCGACGGGTCAAGGATCCCGCTCGCGACGGCATCAACCGCCGCCTGAATGCCGCCGGTGTAGAGGAGCGGGTCGCGCTCGTGGGCGTTGATGACGTCGAGGCCCCGCCAGTTCCAAAGCTGCAAGTTGACCGACCGCAGGCCGTCCTGGTGGTACCCGGCAATCACCAGCCGCCCGCGCTCCTTCGTCAGCTCGGCGGCCAAGTCCAAAGGCCACTGCTTGCCGACGGCTTCAATAACCACATCGCAGAAGATGCCGTTTGTCAGGGCTTTCACTTGTTCGATGATCTGCCAGTGGTCGTCCATCGGCAGGACATGGGCCGCGCCCATACTCTGAGCGACAGTTTGGGCAAACGGACGGCGGGCAATGGCGATGACCGTCGCGCCGGCATTTGTCGCCAGCCGGGTTAAAAGTGCGCCGAGAAAGCCGATGCCGACAATCGCAACGGTCTGGCCCGGCTTGATCTCGCTGCGCCCAAAGATGTTCATGGCGCATCCCAGCGGCTCTCCTGGCAGAGGCGTGTTGGGGAGCGTGGTGGGCAGCTTCACGACTGCGCTTTGGTCCGCGTTGTCGTACTCGGCGTAGGCATGGCCGGATAAAAACGCGACCCGGTCTCCGGCGGCAAAGCCGGAAACGTCCGGCCCGATCTCAGTGACGGTTCCCCACCCTTCATGGCCCAAAGCGCCCGGCTCCATCGGGTAGGAAAACCATTCGCGGCCTTCCCACGGCGGCAGGTTAGACGCGCAGACGCCGCAGCCTTCGAGTTTGACCACAACTTCGGCCCGGCCCGGCTTTGGGATTGGCGCTTGAACGATTTCGATTTGTCCCGGCGCAGTGACAATGGCTGCTCGCATCGTTTCGCTCATGCCGTCACCTCTTCGCGGGTACGGTCCCGGCGTCCGGGACTGCGGTTCTCGCGGAGCCACCGGCTCAGACGCGCAATGCCGCGCGGCGCGTTTATCGCTGGACTCCAGCCGGTGGCGGCTTGAAACTTGCGGGTGTCCGAGACGTAATACCGCTGGTCGCCGGGTCGCCAGTCCTCAAAGCAGATGTTGGGGGCGTCGCCGTCGGTCTCGCGGATCAGCTCTAGAAGGTTCAAGAGGCTGATTGAGTTGTCCGGCCCGCCGCCGATATTGAATGCTTGGCCCGATAAGTCGCCTATACGCTCCTGCGCCAGCACAAGCGCGTTGACTAAGTCTTCGACGAACAAGATGTCGCGCACCTGCATTCCGTCGCCGTAAAGGGTGATTGGGCGACCGGATTGGGCCTGAATCAGAAAATGCGCGACCCAGCCCTGGTCTTCCGTGCCGAACTGGTGCGGCCCGTAAATGCAGCTCATGCGGAAGACGGCGGCGGGAATGCCAAATGTCCGGGCGTAGTCTAAGACATACTGGTCCGCTGCGCCTTTGGAGCAGCCGTAGGGGCTATGGAAGTCCAGTGCACGGGTTTCGCCGATGCCGTAGTCGCGGACGGCAGTGTCTTCGGGTTCGTACCGATGGCGGCTCACTTCCAGCGCAATATCGGGCAGGCCGCCATAAACTTTGTTCGTGGAGGTGAAGACAAGCGGCGGCGGATCGGCGCAGGCCCGAAGTGCCTCCAAGACGTTTAATGTGCCGCGAGCGTTGATCTCGAAGTCGGCGATTGGGTCTACCAGGCTTGTCGTGACGGCGACTTGGGCCGCGAGATGGAACACTTTCGACGCCCCGCGCACGGCGCGATGCAGGCGGTCAGCATCGCGGATGTCGGCGGCTTCGATTTGAACAAGATCGCCGTGCGTTTCTTGCAGCCAGCGGGCGTTTTGCTCGACGCCTGCCCGCGAGAGGTTGTCGTACAGGCAGACGGGTGTTCCTTCCGACAAATACCGATGGGCAAGATTGGTCCCGACAAAGCCGGCGCCGCCGGTAATCAGCACATTCTTCATACGGTCAGCCCTCGCTGGGCCAGTTCTTGGCCTGCCTCGGCGACATGGTCGTGAGCGACCTGGCCTTCCAGCCACTGGGCGATTTCCAGAAGCCCGCTTTCCAGCGAAACGTGCGGACTATACCCCAAAACTTCGCGGGCGAGCGAAATGTCGGCGAAGCAGTGGCGAATATCGCCCGCCCGGTACCGGCCCGTGATTTCCGGCGCAATGTGCTCGCAGCCGAGCGTTTTTGCCATGCGCTGCGCGATCTCGGCAACAGTGTAGGACTGGCCGCTGCCGATATTGAAGACCTGGCCGACGGCTTGCGGGGTTTCAAGCGCCAGACGGCACGCCTGAGCGACATCCTGAACAGCCACGAAGTCGCGCTGCTGCCGCCCGTCCTCAAACATGAGTGGCGGGCGGTGGTTGAGGTAACGGGACGCGAAGATTGCGAGGACGCCGGTGTAGGGGTTGGACAGCGCCTGACAGGTGCCGAAGACATTGAAGAAGCGCAGAGCGACGGTCGGGATATGGTACGCCCGGCCGATCATCAGACACAGCCGTTCTTGGTCATATTTGGAGAGCGCGTAAACCGAGGCCAGCGAGGGCGTCTTGGTTTCCGGGGTCGCGACAGGCCGGAGCGCCGCGCCGTCCGCGCCGTGCAGCTCCCAGTCACCGGCTTTAAGCTGGGCCAAAGGCCGCTCCGACCCCGGCACGGCACGGCCATCCGGCGCTTGGTACAGCCCTTCGCCGTAGATGCTCATGCTGGACGCCACCACAAGCCGCTCGACGGGCTTTTCAATCAGGGCTTCCAGCAGCGTGGCCGTGCCGAGGTTGTTGACTTCGGTGTAGCGCCGGATTTCGTACATGCTCTGCCCAACACCGACGGTCGCAGCAAAGTGGTACACGGCGTCAATGCCCGCCAGGGCTTTTGTGACCGCTTCCGGGCTGCGGACATCGCCGACGATCAGCTCGACATCGTCCGGCACGTAGTCGGGGCGTTTTGGGTCGCTCCCATGCACCTGCGGCGAAAGATTGTCAAGAGCGCGGACTTTGTAGCCGTGCGTGAGCAGTTCCCGTGCGAGATGCGAGCCGATAAACCCCGCGCCGCCGGTGATCAGAATGTGTTTTGCCATGCCGCTGCTGTTCCTTGAAGTTTCGGTAACAAACTACTGGTAATACTACTTGGGGGCAAGTGTACCCGATAAAATCAGCTTCTTCTACCAGTCTGCGGCTTCTTCCTCATCAATTTGACGTTTTGTTGAAAAATCTTGTCATACCGCGATGCAAAAATTCAGGCGGGACCAGAGGCGAACAGCAGGTTTCAACTTCAAGGGGACAGAATGGGTCTTATTAATTGGAACGACTCTTTTATGAACCAGAAAGAAACAACTCGGCAGGTAAGGCTGGCGCAAGCTGGCAGCGTGAAGGCGTTCAACGGGATCGTCCGGCAGTTTCAAGACATGGCGACCGGATACGCGGCTTCGGTGCTGGGGGATTTTCAGTCGGCGCAGGATGCCGCCCAGGACGCATTTGTGGAAGCTTACCTGACTCTGCCCGTCCTGCGCTCGCCGGAAGCGTTTCCGTCCTGGCTCAGAAAAATCGTTTTCAAGCACTGCGACCGCCAGACGCGCCGGCCACGGGTGAGTACTTTACCGATCATGGCAGCCGAACATATTCCATCGGCCGGCCCCGGCTTGGAAGAAATGGTGGAGCGGCAGGAAGAACAAGAGGCAATCAGCCGCGCCATCCGGTCTTTGCCGCCCGCGCAAAGGGAGGTGGTCGCGCTTTTTTATCTGGGGCAGTATTCGCAGCAGAACATCGCCGACTTTTTGGGCCTTTCTTTGACGACGGTGAAAAGCCGTCTGCATCAGGGGCGCAGCCGTTTAAGAGAAAGGATCACACAGATGGAGAAGACAAATTGGCAAGCGCATCCCTCGCGCGACGAGGCTTTTGTGGCGAGGGTCAACAAAGACATCGCGCTGGCGCTGGCCGCACTGGCGGCGGACACGGAGGCTCCGTCTTATGATTATCCGCACCCGATGTACCAGTTGATGAGCGGGCTGATGGGTTCACTCTTGTTGTGGGCGGTTGAAGTCAAAGCCTCCGAGATCTTCTTGGTTCCTGCCTCCGACCAAGTGATGATCCGCTTCACGCTGAACGGGGTGCAGGAAAGGGTGATGGCCCTGCCGAAATCGCTTCAAGAACCGCTTACGCTGCGGTTTAAGACCGCTGGGGACATGGAAATAAAGTACGCCGAAGAGCCGCAGGAAGGCGCCATCCCCGTCCTGCACCGTAAGACGCTGTACGAGGCGGTCATCACCGTTTGCGGGACAAAGGAAGGCGAGCAGGTCGGCATCGTCCTTGCAGCAATCCCGAAGCCGCAGTAAGCAGTGCGCTACTTCCGAAGCAGTGCGCTACTTCCGAAGCAGTGCGCTACTTCCGAAGCAGTGCGCTACTTCCGAAGCAGTGCGCTACTTCCGAAGCAGTGCGCTACTTCCGCTCCAAGAAGACCGGCTGCGGGCCGATTTGGAGGCGGCGGGTCTGCCCAAGCCAGGCGCGGGGCAGGTTGAACGAGCGCGGGCCGTCCGGGTTCCAGATAAACCAGGCGTGTCTGCCGTTGGGCCGGAGCAGGGCGCAGGTCCAGGTTCCGTCCGTGCCGGCAGCACAGGACAGCATCCGGGCGCCGGAAAGGCGCTGCATAGTCTCGGCGTAGGCCACGCCGGACAAGCCGAGGCGCGACGGGTTACGCTTTTTAGGATCGGCAGTCGGGGCATCGAGGCCGGTAAAGCTGCCGTCGTAGGCATAAATGTAGACACGCTTAAACCCCAGCGCCCAGCCGAAGATCAGGGTCTGGGCGACATACGCCGCCGTGTCGGCTTCGGAGACGCTGGAAAGGTCCGTGCCGGTTTCCGTGTTCCAGAGTGGCTTTGCGTTCAGGCCGTGGGCTGCCGTCAGCGCCCGGAACCGGCGGAGGGCGGCGGCTTCGTTCTCGGCGGGGTAGACGTAGCCGTGGTAGGCCAGCACGTCGGCAGAGCTGCCGCCGCCTGCCGCGAAGTAATCGTCTAAGAACCGAAGCTGGCTTGCGCCCGCGCCGCCGGCGACCGCCGGCGCGACAACAAGCGCCGCCGGGTCAATTTGATGGATAGCTTCTGCGGCGATGTTCTCTAGGATCGCAAGCTGGGCGGGAGTGCCGGTGTAGAACGGAGCCTGGTCCGGCTCATTCCAGACTTCATACGCGGCAATGCGGCCTTTGTAGCGGGCGGCAACCGCCTGTACGAAGTCCCTCCAATCGGCGAGATTTGCAGGCGGCGCCCCGTAGCCTTTGCCGTAAACCGCAGGCTCGCCGGGGCGCGACGACGCCCATGCGGGGGTCTGGCCGAGCGTCAGCAGGAACTGGGCATGGTGGGCGAGCGTGTCCCTTACATCTTTGTCCAAGACTTCCCAGCGGTACACGCCCCGCGCCGGCTCGATGGCAGGCCAGATGACCCCGGAGTCCCAGGTGCGGTACGCGCCGAAATCCAGCACGGGCCAGCCGTAGCCCGGCGCCGCGTGGCGGTTGTTGACGTTCATGCCGAAGTAGACGCGCGGGACCGGGCCGGTCGGCGGCGAAAGCTGCTCTGCTCGCGTCGTGCTGGGGGCAAGCGCGGCGTCATCAAGCCAGACGGTGCCGAGCGCGGTTGTGTTGACATACAGGCCGCCGCCGACGGCCGGGACCGGACAAGCGACGCTCACCTGGGACCAGGCCGGCCCGGCTTTCACCGGAGCACTGCCGTAGACGGTGTAGGGAGCGCCCGCGAGGCGAACGGTCAGCGAAACCCACTGGGCGGGGACGGCCCGGACCCAAAGAGAAGCCCGGACGCGGCCCGCCGAGAATTGAACACCCTGCGTGAACTGCGAAAACCCCTGACGGATGGTGATGCGCTGACAGGCGGTTCCGCTGCGGGGCGTGCTTGTGTCCGGGGCGTAGTCCACCGAGACGTTTTTAGCCCAGCTTGTGTTGTCGCTCCATCCCGGCGCGATTTGGCCGGCGATCCGGGCCGCGCCGGAAGAAGTGTCTTTGCTCGGCAGGGCCGGCGTGTAGGTGGACTCAAAGCCGGGGTTCGTGAGCGTCTGCGCCCCCGCCGAAGGGGTCAGCCGCAGCAGGAACAGCAGCAGCAGGAATGTCAAAAAGAGCAGTCTGAGCCGCATTTGTGTCTTCTTGATTTGTGTCTTCTTTCTTCCGCTGGGGGCCGCCGGCAGCAGCCTGTTCCAGCGCGGCCTTGCGCTCGTCCGAGAAGCGGTCGTAGGTGTCAACGGCGAACCGCAGGCGCGGCTCCGAGAGCAGCAAAGTGCGGTGACGATGGACAAAGCGCCAGTACAGGCCGTCCCAGGTCTCGGTCCAGGGTTCTTTCGGGTAATGCGACATCTTCCGCAGGTAACTGCTGCCGCAAAAGTACGGCTTGGTCGTGATGCTGCCGCCGTGGGCATACTGGCTCATGGCGTAAACATTCGGCACCATAACCCAGTCGTAAGCATCAATGAACAAGGCCATGAACCAGTCGTGAACCGCGTCCGGCTCGGTTTCTTGGAGCAGCAAAAAGCAGCCCAGCACCATCAGCCGCTCGATATGGTGCGTGTACGCCTGGGCCAGCACCCGGCGGATCGCCGCGTCTACCGGGCGCAGCCCCGTCTCGGCCTCCCAGAATCCCGGCGGCAGCGGGTGGGTGTGCTGAAGCGCGTTCGCCTCGCGCATTTCCGGGCCGAACCAGACATATGACGCCCGGATAAACTCGCGCCAGCCGATGACCTGCCGGACAAAGCCTTCCACCGAGTTGAGCGGCACGCCGTCTTCCCGTGCGGCAGCCAGCGCCCGCGCTACCACCATAGCTGGGTTGAGCAGCCCGCAGTTCAACGCGGCGCTCAGGCGGCTATGGTACAGGGTCGTCAGATTTTCCTCCAGCGCGTCTTCGTAGTCCCCAAACAAGTCAAAGCGGCTGACAAGAAAGCAGTCCAAAGCGTACTCGGCCTGCTCCGGCGTGACCGGGTGGTTGAAGCCCGCCGCCGTGCCGGGGCTGTTCTGGAACCGGGCGGCGGCTTGTTCCAGCAGTTCGGTCTCGTGGGCGTCGTAGACCAGCGGCTCCTTTTCCGGCGGCGCGGCGTTTTTCGGCAGGCGCTTGCGGTTTTCCGTGTCAAAGCTCCATGCTCCGCCCGCCGGCTTGCCCTGCGGGGTCAGCAGCACGTTTAAGCGACGGCGCTGCCAGGCGTAGAAGTCCACCATTCGCACGGCGTTTGGATGCTGGTTGCGGTAGTCCGCCAGCGCGGCGCGGCCCGTCAGGAAGCTGGGACTGTCTTCAATGACAAGCGGTATCCCAAGCGCGTCCGCCAAAGCGCACACTTCCTGCTCCAAGCGATCATCAACTAAATCATAACAAAGCAGCCTGTCGCCGGGGCGGCAGAAGGGCCGGAGGGCGTCAGCCCAAGCCTCCGGCGTCCGGCAGTTTTCGAGCGCAACCACCGACGCTGTATGTCCGGCATCCTGCAAGCGCTCGGCAAAAAGGCGCATCGAGACCGCGTGGAGCATCAGCTTTTGAGCGTGGTAGTTGTGCGCTGAGAAGAAAAGCGGATGCTCGACAAGAACAAGCGTTTCGCCGTAGTTTTCAAGGACATTCGGAAAGAGTTGGTTTGGAAAGATCAGCCTGACAGCCATCGCGGTACAATCTAAGCGCTTACTGCGAGATCAGCGCATACAGCCCGGACTTCTCCGGGAAATCAGGGTCGTATAAAACGGTCACGGGCTGGCCGACTTGGAACTTGCGCCACTGGTCGGCGCTGACCTGCTCTTCCCGGCCCGCCTCCGGGCCACCTGTGTAGCCGTAGCGCAGGAAGTAGCGGGCCATGTCCTCGGACTCGGAGCGCTTATGGGTGATCGTGCCGACGGTCGCCGTGCCTCGGCGCAAAAGGTGCAGGCGGCTTCTGGTCCAGCCCAGCAGGCGGCGCAGCAGGAACAGGCTGACGCTGCAAACCAAGCCCCCCGCCAGGAACAAGGTCCAGATGCGTGCGCCGGGATTCGGTCCCCAGGGCTGGCACAGCACGATGCTTCCAAACGAAGCAAACCGCAGCGGGAACGGCTGGCCGAGGTGGAAGAAGGGCAGCGCGGGAACAGCGGCGGGCGGGTCCTCGGCGCTCGGCGGCACCGGCGGCCCGGAAAGCGCGATCCAGCCTGTCTGACGGTCGCTGCCGGGGACGGTGGCCCTGTACCGAATGGCGGTCTGCCGGAGCGGCTGGCCTTTGACTAGCGGCGGCTCGGTTTGGATCTCGACGATGCTGCCGGCAAGCGGACGGCCCGCTGCGACAAGCCAGGACAGCTTGGCCCCTTCCCACAGCGCACGGGCGCTGCCGGCCACAAACAAGCCGAGCAGCAGCCCCGCGACCGCAAGCAGCAGGCGCACCCGTCCCGGCAGGTGCAGGCGACGCGGCACCGGGCCGGCAAGCTCCGGCTCGATCTTGTGTTCAATGACGGCTTCCATTAAGGCTCCAATCCAGATAGTCCAACATCGCCTAAATAGTCCAACATCGCCGGCGTGTCCGGCACGACAACAGCGCCGGCTTCTTGAAGCTGAAACCAGAATTTTCCGGCCCGGCCGCCGGTGAAGTCCCGCGCGGCGAAATCATCTGCGCCCTGACGGCACAGCACGGTTTTCCCGGCACGACGCAAAGCAAGGACGGCCTCTAAATTGGCCTGGTTTGCCCGGCCAAACGGCACGTCGGTCAGCAGGATGATGGCGGCGTCCTGGGCGAGACGCGCGGCGTGCTCAAGCGTGGCATAAGACAGCAACGAAAACGGCGGCTCCGACGCGAACGGGATGCCGAGCCGCCGGGCCGCGTCGGCATCGATGTCGTCGGCATGAAGCGCCCCTGCCGTGACCGGGTATCCGTGCTGATGCAGGGCCATTAAAAGCCCGGTGCCGGTTCCGCCGCCGCACACGACATGAACGGACGGACGGGCGCCGGGGGAGACCGGCGGCAGCTCCGGCAGCGTCAGAACCAGCGGCCGGCCGGTGACCGGGTGCGGGCGGACCCAGACCCGTGCGCCGTAGACCTCCGCCAAGTTCTCCGCCGTCAGCACCTCGGCCGGCGAGCCGGACGCCGCGATCTCGCCCTGCGACAGCAGCACCAAGTGGTCGCAGTAGGCCGCCGCGAGGTTGACATCATGCAGCACGGCCAGCACCGCCAGGCCGCCGCCGTGCGCGAGATTTTGGGCCACTGTCAATGTTTCCGCCTGGTGGCGCAGGTCGAGGCTTGCCGTCGGCTCATCGAGAAGCAGAACCTGCGGACACTGGGCTAAAGCGCGGGCCAGCAGAACACGCTGCCGCTCGCCGCCGGAAAGCGTCGTCACGGCCCGCTCGGCGAGGTGTTCGATATGGGCGGCCCCAAGCGCGTCTGAGACAATTTGTTCGTCGGCGGGACCCTCCGACGCAAACGGACGCGGCGGCAGGTGCGGGGCGCGTCCCATCCGGACAATGTCGCGCACGGAAAAATCAAGCGAGACTGAGGTATCCTGCGGCACGACGGCGATTGCCTGGGCGGACTGCCGCGCCGAGCGGGCGCGGTACAAGTCCGCGTCTTCCAGCAGCACCGCGCCGCCTGACGGCTTTAGAGCGCGGGAAAGCGCCCGGACAAGCGTGGACTTGCCGGAGCCGTTCGGTCCAACAACGCCGGTGAAGACGCCGGGGGTCAGCGCAAGCGACAAAGAAGCCAGCACCGGCGTGTCGGATGCATACTGCACGCAAATTTTTTGGGCGTTGAGCCGGGTCGGCATAGGAAGTTTTTCAGAGTCACTTATTGTAGCAGAAATCGGGTACATTAGCAGCGGCGCAAAAAGAAGAAAATTGCTGAAAAATCCAGAAGGAAATGCAGAAGGAATATCAGCGATTCGTGCCGAACTTATGCCTAAGCCCCGAAAGTCCTTAATTGCCGCCGCCGCCGCCGCGTGAGACCAGACACCGCATGACCACGACAGCCGACCAGTATTTCAGCGGAATGCCCGAAGACGACTCGCGTGAAGCGGCGACGGGCCGCTCGCCCCTGCCGGAGCCGCTTGGGGGCGGGTCTTTGGCGGACGACCTTGCTTCCTACATCAACCGCCTGACCCGGACTCGCCTGCTGACCGCGACCGAGGAAAAGTCCCTGTCTCGCCGGGCGCGGTACGGCGACCTTCTCGCCAAAGAGCGCCTGATTGAAGCGAACATGCGCCTTGTCGTGTCCATCGCCAAGAACTACCTCGCGAGCGGCATTCCTTTGGAAGATCTAATCCAGGAAGGCGCGATTGGGCTGATGACCGCCACCGAGCGGTTCGACCCGCGCATGGGCTACCGGTTCAGCACCTACGCGACCCAGTGGATTCGCCAGAGCATCGGACGCGCGATTGACAACAAAGCAAAAGCCATCCGCCTGCCCGCCCATATCTCCGAATCGCTCCGCAAAATCGACAAATCCAAAGCCGAACTCCAGCGGTCGCTGGGCCACGAGCCGACCACGGAAGAGATCGCCGAACACACGGGGCTGTCCATTAAGAAAATGAACAGCCTGCTTCAGACCACCCAGGAGCCGGTCTCACTCGACATGACCGTCGGCGATGACGACAGCACTTCTCTCGGCAGCTTGGTTCTGGACCGAAACTCCCCCAACCCGCAGGACGAGTTGATCGCACAGGAAATGCGCGGCGAGATTGAGGCAATCCTAAACACGCTGGACGAGCGCGAGAAGATCATCATGCGGAAGCGGTTCGGGTTTGACGAGGACGATAAATCGGTCTTGCAGCAGATCGGCGACGAGCTGCACATCTCCCGCGAGCGTGTCCGCCAGATCGAGTCCCAAGCCCTGCGGAAGCTGCGCTCGGCGGCCCGCAAAAAGCGCCTGCGCGATTACTTGCAGTCGTGAAATAGGTACAAAGAACCGGCACTTTCAGTGCCGGTTCTTTTTGCGTCTATCGTATCTGCAAAAACTTGTGGGTTTGCAGGGAAAGGCTGAAAAGCGTCGGGTACTGCTTGACAGCTTCGACGCAAAGCGCGACTGCCGCCGGGTTCAGCGCGTTCGGCTGAATGAGTGTTTTGCGGCCATGCGCCCGGACGCCGTCAAGCGCCCGTTCCAGATCTTTTTCATCATCTACGACGTACTTGAACTCAGCGGCATGAGCTTCGTACCACGAATGGAGACGCCCGCCCTGCGGCTGTTTGGGGGAGACCGTGATGTGGTCAATCAGCCAGTTGGGCTGCGGGCGGGTGCCGTTTGTTTCAATTTGGAGCTTGTAGCCCCGTGCGTGCAGCGCCTCGCAGAGCGGCAGGAGGTCGTGCAGGGTCGGCTCGCCGCCGGTGAAGCAGACCCACCTGCAGCTCTCCCCCACCCGCGCGATATCTTCCACTAATGCCGGGACCGCGTAGATTTCTTTGATCCGAAAGTCGGTGTCGCAGAAATCGCACGCGAGATTACAGCCGGCAAACCGGACGAAGACGGTTGCCTGACCGGCCCGCAAGCCTTCCCCTTGCAGCGAGTAGAAAATCTCGACTACCGGCAGCAGACCGTCTTTTGTGACCGCCAGCGCGTCCCGCGTCGCCGCCGCCGGGTCGGGCGTTGCGCCCAGGTAAGGTTTTCCCGTCAATGTCTGCATGGGGATATTATACCCCTAGCCGTTCCACGGATGAGCTTTGTTCTTTGCGGGTTCGGTCGGGTCGCCGCCCTGCCCGGTTTCATCTGCCGACTGCGTTCCGCCGGGGTCAAGATCGCCCATCGGCAGCTCGTCGCCGGCAGTGGTTGTCTCCGGCGTGGTCGTGTTGGGGATCTCGCCGTCCGCGCTTTCGGTATACTCGCTGGGGTGCGAGACTGTGGACTCGGAGGCGTTAGACTGAATGGGGATCATGGACTTTGTCGCCGCCTTCCGGGTCGAGCTTATCGGTTTCGCCGCCGGCACGCGGGCCGGGGTAGGCTTCGCCGCTTTGGGACATATCGTTTGGGGTTTGCGCGGGCGCGTCTTTGCCGCCGAGGGCTTCCGGGCTGCCGCTGCTGGTTTTCTGCGGGTCGTCTGAGGGCGTGGGCGGCGTCGTCGGGGTGTCTTTTGTGAGTTCCAAGAGTGGTCTCGCTTTCTTGTTGCACTCTTTACCCCAGCGTGTGTCCCAGGCAAACGCCGGGAACACTCGGAAGTTTGTGCGCGTAGTTTGAAGGGGAACATTCTAATAGCAAACTTAGTTATGCTTCTTGATTTATGACTAAAACTTCTCGTTTATTGGCACGCCCACTGCCGTCTGCCGCCGCGCTTGTGTTTTTTTTCCTGCCGCACTCCGCGCAGGCACAGGCTCCGGCGACGGCAGGAGGCGGCCCCGGCACCGGCGCACCTGCCGCCAGCGGTCCCGCGCCGGGGATTTCGGCGGGAATACCGAAAGCGGCGCCGAACAAGCCGCTGACGCTTTCCGACGTGGTGAACATCGCGGTCGGGGGGAATTCCGGGCTGGTCATCGCCCGTCAGCGGCTGCAAAAGGCGCAGGAGCTGATTGTCCAGGTGAATGCTCAGGGGCGGCCCCAGTTCAGCGCGGATGCCGTGGATACTTATTCGTCGTATCGGGCGTTTGCGCCAGCGCTCACGAATCCTGTCCTTACAAACCCAACTCTGCCGGGCGGCGGGCAAATCCCGCAGGTGGTGGATTCCGGCACCGGGTTTTCGACGGCGTTTATCGGCGGCGGGGGCGGCGGGAATGCGCCTTCCACCGGCGCATCGTCGTCGGTTGGTCTCAGCGCATCGCCGTTTTCGAGTGTCAGCCCCGGTGCAGCGGGCGCTTCGGGCATTTCCGCACCGGGCGCAAATGCTCCGGGAACGAATGCTCCCAGCACGAACTCGCCGGGCGTGGGTGCGCCCGGCGGAACAGGATCGCCGCCGGTCAGCTCGCCGCCGGTCAGCTCGCCGACGCTGACAACGCCCTCGCCCACGGTGATCACGCCGACGCCTGCGCCGGGAACAGCCGCGCCCACGACCACAGCTCCGGCAGCGCCCGGAGGAGCAGCGGCACCGGCGGGCACCGGCGCGGCGCAGGCGCTGCCGAGCATCGTCAGCGACTACACGGCAGCGCCCGCCCCGCGCCCCGCGCAGGTCGCGGAAGCCGGAACGCTGAGGCCGCGCGATACGGGCACCGGGACAGGAACAGGCACCGGCACTGCCGCGACGACTGGCACCGGCGGCGGGGCTTCGGGGAAACTCAACAATGCGGCGGCGCGGGTTTCCGTGGCCCAGTATCTCGACGTGTTCGGCCTGCTGTCGGCGGCGCGGGGGGTCCAGAACGATGTCCGGGACTTTTACAGCCTCGACATCCTGCGCCTCCAGAACGAAACCGCGCTGGCGGCGAAGAACCTGTTTTTCAATGTCCTGCTGACCCAAAGCGTCCTCGAAACCGAGCAGGAGCAGGTGCGGTACGCGCAGGAAAACGTGCGGATTACGCAGGAGCGCTTGAAGCAGGGCATTGTCTCGCGCTTTGACGTGCTGACCGCCGAGACCGCGCTGTCTACCGCCCAGCAGCTTCTGATCTCGGCGCAGGACAATTCGGAGCTGGCCCAGGCGAACCTCGCGTATCTGCTCGGCACCAACCCCGACCAGCCGCTCTCGCTCCAAACGCCGGCACTGCCGCCGCTGACTCAAACCGTCAACCTGCGGCAAAGCACGCAGACCGCGCTGGCCCGCCGGCCCGAAATCCGGCAGGCCACGACCAATATCGAGGAAGCGCGTCGCTTGGTGCGACTGGCCGGGTCGCCTCTCTTGCCGACGGTCAGTTTAGTCGCAAGCGGCGAGCAGACGACAACGGCTTCGGTTACTGCGCCGAAGTCCTACGGCAGCCTCAGCGCCCAGGTCTCGGTCCCGCTCGACGACGGCGGCGCGACCCGCTCCCGCGAGCGTTCGGCCCGAATAGATGTTCAAACGCAGGCATTGACACTGGAAGAATTGAAGCTGAATGTGTCTTTGGAGGTGCGGCAGGCGACCCTCAATATCCGCAACGCGCAGGCTCAGGTCGGGGCCGCGCAGACAGGGGTAGCCCAGGCGCAGGAATCGGTGCGGCTTGCGTATCTGCGGTATCAAGGCGGGCTTGGGACGTTTTTAGATGTCTTGAATGCACTGGCCCAGCTTGCGGCGACCCGCAACAATCTCGGCAGTGCAGAGTATTTTTACCAGATTTCGCTGGCCCAGCTTGTCCGTGCGCTGGGAGGGCGCTGATGCCCTTGCTCACCGCCAGCTCTTGTCTGGCGTGTCCCCGCTGCGGGGAACGGCTGGTTCGGGCAGGAAACGCCTTTCAGTGCAGCGCGGGCCACTCGTATGACATCGCGCGGGAAGGCTATGTCAACCTGCTGCTTGCCAATCAGAAGGCGTCGTTGTCGCCCGGCGATACTAAATCGATGGCGCTGTCCCGGCGTGCGTTTTTGGGCAAAGGCTACTACGAGCCGCTGCCGGACCGGATTGCCGCGCTCGCCAGCGTTCACGAAAGCGAAACAGCAGGCACCAGGGTTCTCGACGCTGGCTGCGGCGAAGGCTACTACCTGCACCGGCTGACGAAGGCTTTGCCTGCGGGCGGGGAAAGTTACGGCCTCGATATCTCGAAAGAGGCCATTAAGCTGGGGGCGGCGAGGTACAAAGACAGTCAGTTTCTGGTCGCGAGCATTCACCAGAAACTGCCGTTTGCTTCCAGCTCTTTAGATTTCGTGCTGAACATATTCGCACCGCGAAATCCGGCTGAGTTTGCGCGGGTCCTGCGGCCCGGCGGGTGGGCGCTTCTTGTTGTTCCTGACGAGGGACATCTCGCCGCGCTGCATGACGCTTTGCACCTGCCGCGCATTGACGGCGACAAGGAGCGGCGGGCGATTGCCGAGTTTGACGGGGCGCTCGTTCCCCATCACTCAGAGACGATCCGCTACCAGCGGATTTTGCCCCCGGAGGACGTTTGCCACTTAGTCCAAATGACGCCGACTTTTTGGCATCTGTCGGACGAAGCGCGGGCGGGCATGAGTGCCCTGCCAAGCCTTGAGATTGAGTTCGCTTTTACGCTGATCGTCCTGCGCCACTCGGCGATTTGAAAGACTAAGACCCTATGTGGATCGTTAAACTCGCACTCAATAAACCCTACACGTTTGCTGTTCTTGCCCTGCTGATTTTGCTGGCAGGCGTCGGCAGCATTTTGTCCATGCCAACCGACGTGTTCCCGGCGATTGACATCCCGGTCGTTACCGTCATCTGGTCGTACCCCGGCTTTACGCCCAATGACATGGAGAAGCGCTTTGTCACCCAGAGCGAGCGGGCGTATACCACGTCGGTCAACGACATCGAGCATATCGAGTCGCAGTCGGTGTCCGGCGTCGGCGTCATCCGCATCTACTTCCAGCCGGGCGCGAACATCGCGCAGGGCATCGCGCAGGTGACAGCGACCTCGCAGACAATCCAGCGTATTCTGCCGCCCGGCACCCAGCCGCCCTATATTCTGCGCTATGATGCGTCCGACGTTCCCGTCATTCAAGCGGCGGTCCACAGCGACACGCTGACCGAGCAGCAGTTGTCGGACAACGCGACAAACTTTGTCCGTACCCAGTTTGCGACCGTGCAGGGCGCTCAGGTGACACTGCCTTACGGCGGGCGCGGGCGCCTCATCAACGTAGACATCAACCCGCAGGCGCTGTACGCCCACGGCTTGTCGCCGTATGACGTGTCCAACGCCATCAGCGCCCAAAATTTAGTGCTGCCGACCGGAGACGCCAAGATCGGGTCACGAGATTACAATGTTCAAATCAACGGCAGCCCCGGCACGGTGGACGAGCTGAACGATTTGCCAATTAAGCAGGTCAACGGCGCGATTGTGTATGTCCGGGACGTGGCTCAGGTGCGCGACGGCTTTGCGATCCAGCAGAACATCGTCAATCAGAACGGCAAGCGGGCCGTTCTGCTGCAAATCAACAAAAGCGGCACTGCGTCTACTTTGGACGTTGTCAACCGTGTCCGCGCCGCCCTGCCGCGCATCTTGTCCACGCTGCCGCCGGCGCTCAAAATAGATTTAATCGCCGACCAGTCCGTGTTTGTCAAAGCCAGCGTTCAGGGCGTCGTCCGGGAAGCCACCATCGCGGCATGTCTGACGGCGCTGATGATCCTGCTGTTTCTGGGCAGCCTGCGGTCTACGCTGATTGTCGCTGTCTCGATCCCGCTGTCCATTTTGGCGTCCATCGCTCTTCTGCACGCGCTCGGCGAGACACTGAATACAACAACGCTTGGCGGCCTCGCGCTTGCGGTCGGCATTCTCGTAGACGATACGACAGTCACGATTGAAAACATCAACCGTTATCTTGGCATGGGCCATTCGCTGCGAAAGTCTATTCTGGAAGGCTCCGCTGAGATTGCCCTGCCCGCGCTCGTGTCAACGCTGTCCATCTGCATTGTCTTTTTACCGATGGCGTTCTTGTCCGGCGTCGCCCGCTACCTGTTCCTGCCGCTGGCCGAAGCGGTCATCTTCGCCATGCTGGCCTCCTACCTGCTGTCAAGGACCCTGACGCCGACGCTTGCCATGTTCCTGCTGCCGAAAGAAGTAGCGCTGTTTGCCGAAGAAGGCCACGAAGAGCAGGGCCATCAGAACGGATCGCAGAATGGCGCAAACGGCAGCAACGGAAACGGCCAAAACGGCAGCAATGGAAACGGCAAGAACGGTACTCACAAGCTCGGCAAGAACGCTATTCCAATCAGCAGCCACAACGGCAATGGCAATGGTTACCACAACGGCAGCGGCCAGAACGGACATAAGAACGGAAGCGGGCATAAGAACGGAAACGGCCAAAACGGCAGCGGAGGCAAAGAGCAGACGGAGGCCCAAAAGGCCGCCGAGAAGCAGAAAAAGGGAGTAGTCTGGCGCATCCACAGCGCGTTTAACAAGCGATTCGAAAAGATGCGGGAGGGCTACAAAGACCGCCTGACCTGGGTGCTGAACCACCGGCTGGCCGTCTCGGCTGTTTTCGTCATCTTCTGCGCTGTATCATTCTGCTTGTTCCCGTTTATCGGACGCGACTTCTTCCCGCAGGTGGACGCCGGGCAGTTCCGGCTCCATGTGCGCGTCCCGCCGTCCACGCGGCTGGAAGAAACCGCAAAGATTTTTAGCCAGATTGAAGGGCAGATCCACAAAACCGTTCCGGCGTCGGAGACTGCCCTGACGCTCGACAACATCGGCGAGCCGATCTTCGTGAACCTCGCCTACGGCGACAGCGCGACAGTCGGGCCATCCGACGGCGAGATTTTGGTGTCGCTAACCCCGAAGCACCAGCCGACGGAGCAGTATGTGGAAACGCTGCGGCGCGAGCTGCCGAAGCAGTTCCCGCAGGAGACGTTCTTCTTCCAGCCCGCCGACATCGTGAACCAAATCCTGAACTTCGGCCTGCCCGCGCCGATTGACGTGCAGGTATCGGGGCCAGGCCGAAACGCCGACGCCGATCTCGCCGCCGCGCGGCTGCTGCAAACAAAGATGGCGGCAATCCCCGGCGCGGCGGATGTCCACTTGCAGCAGATTGTAGACGGGCCGACGCTGAACGTGCATGTGGACCGGACACGGGCGGAGCAGATCGGCCTGACCCAGCGGGACGTTTCCCAAACGCTGCTGACGTCGCTTGCCGGAACCGGACTGTCGTCGCCGAACTACTTTCTGAACCAGCAGAACGGCGTCGTGTATTCCATCGTGACCCAGACGCCGCAGTACCGGCTGGACACGCCGGATGCCCTGCTGAACACGCCGCTGACCGCGCCGGGCCTCACCCAGCCGGCGCTGCTGTCGAGTGTCGCAACGATTTCGCACGGCACGTCGCCGCTGGTCATCAGCCACTACAACATCCAGCCAACGTATGACATCTACGCCAGTACGCAGGGACGCGACCTCGGCGGCGTTTCCAGCGACATCATCAAAGTCATCGGCGGGGTCGCGAAGAAGCTGCCGAAGGGCAGCACAATCACCGTGCGCGGCCAGGTCCAGTCCATGAACACGTCGTTCACGGGGTTAAGCCTCGGCCTGCTCGGCGCGGTCGTCCTGGTCTACCTGCTGCTGGCGGTCAACTTCCAGTCATGGCTCGACCCGCTGGTGGTCGTGTCCGGTGCGCCCGGTGCGTTTGCGGGTATTTTGTGGATGCTGTATGTGACCCAAACGACGCTGAACGTGCCGTCGCTGACCGGCGCAATTATGACCATCGGCGTGTCTACCGCGAATTCGGTTCTGGTCGTGACGTTCGCCAACGAGCGGCGTCTGGAAGGCATAAGCGCGGTTGACGCGGCGATTGAAGCGGGTTACACGCGCCTGCGTCCGGTGTTGATGACCGCGCTTGCCATGATTGTCGGCATGATCCCGATGGCGCTCGCTTTGGGCGAAGGCGGCGAGCAGAATGCGCCGCTGGGCCGGGCGGTTATCGGTGGCCTGCTGCTGGCGACGCTGACGACGCTGTTCATCGTTCCGATTTCCTACAGCATCTTGCGGAAGAACCAGCCAAAGCCGATTGAAGAGGATGAAGACGAGGACGCGCCGAAGCCGCAGGCGGCAAAGCATCGGCGTCCGGCCGAGGACCAGGCGGCGGCTGAGCCGCAGGCGGTGTAGATGAGAGAAGCCATCAAGAACCATGCGTTAGAAGGACCATGTGTTAAAACACACGGCTACACGGCGCAGACGCCGCAAAACACCCGCTTCGCGGGGTCCTGAATGAGATGTTTCCCAGTGCCGCGAAGCGGTACTTCGTGGCGTCCGCGCCGTGTAGCCGTGTGTTTTAACACATGGGTTCCTGCAGGCTTGATATTGAAAACGAGAACCTAATGGCCGCAGAACCAACCACAGAACAAACGCCTTCCAGGGCAAAAACCTACGATGCCCCGCCAGCCACCGGGCAGGAGGGCACGGGAACCAATCCGCAGCCGCCGGACCGACAAGACCCGGACAAGAAAGAGCCGAAGGACCGCATCTGGAAGATCGCGCTCGTACTCCTGATCGTCTTCGGCCTTTTGTTTCTCATCGGCATTCTGCCGCGCCTGCACAAACAGCCGCAGGTCAACGCCGACGCGAAAGCGCATGCAAGCGCCGTGCCGGTCGTGAACGCGGTCGCGGTCCAGCCGCCCCCGGCTGCCGACGCACTGGTCCTGCCCGGCAATATCCAGGCAGTTCAGCAGACGGCCATTACCGCGCGTGCAGCCGGCTACCTCAAGCAGTCCTTTGTGGACATCGGCGACCGGGTGCATAAAGGCCAGCTTCTCGCGACCATTTCCACGCCGGATGTAGACCAGTCGGTGGCCCAGGCGCGGGCGCAGCTCTCGCAAACCCAGGCGGCCCAGTCTCAGGCCGGTGCGAACGTCAACCAACAGCAGGCAAACCTGGTGCAGACCCAGGCCGACCTGTCGCGGTCGCAGGCAACCTACCAGCAGGCGCTGACCGACCTCGCGCGGGCAATGGCCGCGCTGGCCCAGGCCCAGGAAGCGTCGGCCCAGCAGAGCGCCCAGCTTACCCAGGCCCAGGCCAATCTCAATTTAGCCCGCGTGACGGCGCAGCGGTACCAGAACCTGCTGGCGGCGGGCGCGATTGACCAGCAGACGACCGACCAGGCCGTGGCGTCGTTCCAGACAAACCAGGCCAATGTCGCGTCGCTTGCGGCGGCGGTCCGGGCCGGACGGGCGAACGTCACGGCATTCCAGGCAGCGGTTCTGTCCAGCACCTCGAATGTGAGGGCGTTCGCCGACGGCGTCCGAGCCAGCCGGGCGCAGGTGGGCGCGGCAGCGGCAAATGTCCGGTCGTACCGGGCCGCGCTCTCGGCGGCAGGGGCGAATGTCCGGGCGGCTCAGGCGAATGTCGCCCGGAACACGGCGTTGCAGGGGTTCCAGAACATCACCGCGCCGTTTGACGGCATTATCACGGCCCGGAACATTGACACGGGTGCGCTGATTTCAACGTCCGGCGGCCCGGTCGGCGGCTCGGACAGCATCGGCGGCGGCTCGGCGGGAACAACCTCTCAGGGGAACGCCGCCGGAGGCAGCGGGGCGAGCGGGTCCGCGCCGGGCGCGGGCAGCTCTTCGAGCAGCCCAAGCTTGTTTTCTTTAGCTCAGATCAACACGCTGCGGTTTTATGTTTCCATTCCTCAGACCTACCTCGGCATTGTCGGGGTCGGTCAGCCGGTGCAGGTGACGGTGCAGGAAGCGCCGGGGCGCATCTTCCGGGGAACGATTGCTCGGACGGCGGGCGCTTTGGACCCATCTTCGCGGACACTGGTGGCTGAAGTGCGCTTGAACAACAAAGACGGTTCGCTCCGGCCCGGCATGTTCGCCCAGGCGAACATCAAAGTCCCCCACCCGTTCGGCTCGGTCGTCATTCCCGGCCCGGCGCTCCTGACGAACGCGCAGGGAACGCAGGTGCTGCTGGTGGACAAAAACAACAAAGTGCATTTCCAGACGGTGACAATCGGGCGCGACTTCGGCAAAGTTATTGAAGTAACGTCGGGCCTCACCGCGAGCCAGAAGGTGATTTCCAGCCCCAGCGACAGCCTGACCGAAGGGGAAACCGTTAAGCTTGCCCCGCCTCAGCCAGCGGATAAAGCAGGCGGCTAGACAGTTGAGCCGCCGCGCCCAATTCTTGAGCCGAACTTTAAAATGCGATAGCCCGCTCGGCTATCGCATTTTTTGCGTTCTAATGGTACAATTTCATCTATCCTCACGGGTTTTCAACCTTTTGAGTCAAAGGAGATACTCACGCCCCATGCTCACTTCAACCACTATTCGCTCGCTTGCCGCCGCTGCCGGCGCCTCCGCCCTGCTTCTGCTGTCCGGCTGCCACAGCGGCGGCAGCTCCTCTTCGACCGGCGGGACGACCGGTGGCGGCGCGTCTTCCGGCGAGGGGAGGATCGCACTGGCTTTCGTGACCAATAACCCGTCCGACTATTGGAAGATCTGCGGCAAAGGCGTGGACGCGGCGGCGAAAGAACTCGGCAACGTGGATGTCCAGTTTGTCGAACCCGCCGACGGCTCCGCTTCCACCCAGAAGAAGGATGTGGACGACCTGCTGACCAAAGGCATCAAGGGGATCGCGATCAGCCCGAAAGACCCAGCAAACCAAACAAGCTACCTCAACACAGTCGCGGCGAAAACAAATCTTCTGACCTCCGACAGCGATGCTCCCAAAAGCAACCGCCTGTGCTACATCGGCACCGACAACCACGCGGCGGGGATCATGGCTGGCGGCCTCCTGAAAGAAGCGCTGCCGCAGGGCGGCAAAGTTCTGCTGTTTGTCGGCGCCGCCGATGCCCAAAACGCCCAGGACCGCATTTCCGGCCTGGAAGACGCCATCAAAGGCACGAAAATCCAGGTGATCGGGGTCCGCACCGATGACGCCGACCATGTGCGGGCGAAACGCAATGCCGCCGACGCGATTGTCAGCACCCCAAACCTTGCCGCAGAAGTCGGCATCTGGAGCTACAACGGCCCCGCCATCTACAGCGCGGTCAAGGGCGCGGGCAAGCAGGGCAAGATCAAAATTGTCGCGTTTGACCAGGAAGACGACACCATGGCCGGCGTCAAGGACGGCACCATCTACGGCGCAGTCGTCCAGCAGCCGTACCAGTTCGGCTACCAGTCCATCAAAATGCTGGCCCAGCTTGCCAAAGGCGACAAAAGTGCCATTCCCGCAAGCAAGCTGATTATTGTCCCGACCACAGCGATCAAAAAAGACAACATTGATGCCTATCTCGCCAGCCAGACCAAGCTGATGGGAGGCTCGTAATGGAGCCGTCTCCCGCGTCTCAAAGCCCCGCGTCTCAAAGCCCCGCGTCTCAAAGCCCCGCGTCCCGAAATCCCACACTTCCAAGCCCGGCGCTGGAAATGCAGGGCATCTCGAAGCGCTTTGTCGGTGTCCAGGCGCTCAAAGAGGTCAGCCTCGCCGCGTATCCCGGCGAGGTTCTGGCCCTCATCGGGGAAAACGGCGCGGGCAAGTCCACGCTGATGAAGATTTTAGGCGGCGTCCACCAGCCCGATGAAGGCACGATTACCGTCGGCGGCGCTCCGACCGTGATCAGCACCGTCAAAGACTCGGCGCGGGTCGGAATCAGCTTCATCCATCAGGAGCTGAATGTTTTGGACAATCTTGATGTCGCGGGAAACGTCTTTTTAGGACGGGAGCCGACAGTCGGCGGGCCGCTGCGGCTGCTGGACCGGGCCAAGATGCAGCGGGAAACCCAGCCGTACCTGGATCAGCTCGGCCTCCGTATTTCCAGCCGGACGCCGCTGAACCAGTTGTCGCTGGCCCAGCAGCAGATGGTCGAGATCGCAAAAGCGCTCTCGCTGCAAGCCAAAATCCTGATCATGGACGAGCCGACATCCTCCCTTACCCTGACCGAGACGCAAAGCCTCATCCGGGTGATCAAAGAGCTGCGCTCGCGCGGCGTCTCGATTTTGTATATCTCGCACCGACTCGGCGAAGTCATCGAGCTGGCCGACCGCGTGGTCGGCCTGCGCGACGGCCGCAACGCGGGCGGGCTGGCAAAAAGTGAAATCACGCACGACCGCATGGTGTCGCTCATGGTCGGGCGGGATTTGGATAAGTATCAAGCGCCGCTTGAAACGGCTCCGAAGCCGATGCGGTTCTCGGTCAATGGCCTGCGGACCCGCCGCTACCCGGAGCGCGAAGTCTCGTTTGAGATCGGCCGGGGCGAAATCTTGGGCATGGCCGGACTGGTCGGGGCAGGCCGGTCGGAAACAGCGCAGGCGATTTTCGGCGTGGACCCGTCTTCGGCGGGAACGGTGATGCTCGACGGCGAGACGCTCAAAGTCCGCTCTCCGCAAGATGCCATCAAGCACGGCATTTACCTGGCTCCGGAAGACCGCCGCCGGTCCGGCGTCATTGTGGAAATGTCTATTCAGGACAACATCACGATGCCGTCCTTGAGCCGCTACGCGCCCGGCGGCCTGATTTCAGCAGGCCGGGAAACCGCCGCCGCCCAGGCGGCTTCCACTGCGCTTCGGATCAAGACGCCGTCGGTCAAGTTCCCGGTCCGCAACCTGTCAGGCGGAAACCAGCAAAAAGTGGTTCTCGCGAAGTGGCTGTCTTTGGAGCCGAAGCTGATGATCTTCGACGAGCCGACGCGCGGGATTGATGTCGGGGCAAAAGCCGAGATTTATGATTTGATGCGCGGGCTGGCCAAAGAAGGTGTTTCCATCTTGATGATTTCGAGCGACATGGAAGAAGTGCTTGGCCTCAGCGACCGCATCGCCGTCATGCACGAGGGCCACGTTTCCGGCATTCTCAGCCGGGCCGACGCTTCCGAAGAGTCGGTCATACAGCTTGCCGTCGGTCAGGCGTTACAGTAGCGGCCCAGGATTTTAATCCTGGGCCGCATGACCAAGGACCATATAACTCAAGTGCCATACAACTGATGCATACACTCATCAACAATTGCACTCAAATTGCACTAAAGGATAATGTTTATGATTGAGCAGCCCGCCGCGCCGCAGCTAGGACACAATGCTCCTCCTCAGCGCTCGGCTTTTCCTCTGAAAATCGGTAGTTCCAAAGAGCTGAGTATTTTTATTCTGCTGGTCGCCCTCTGCGCCTTTGTCAGCGTGATGTCCCACGGCACGTTTCTTCACACGGACAACCTTCAGAATACGTCCCAGTCTATCGGCTTGTACGGCATTTTCTCGATTGGCGCCGGCATTGTCATCATCACTGGCGGCATTGACTTGTCGGTCGGGTCCCTTCTCGCTTTGCTGGGCGTCCTGCTGTCCATGATGCTGACTTTGTGGCACTGGCCCTGGCCGCTTGCGGTTCTGGCGGTTCTTGCGGGCGGGGCGGTCATCGGCTCGTTCCACGGGTTTCTGATCACGCGGATCGGCTTGCAGCCGTTTATCGTGACCCTGTGCGGTCTGCTGTTTTACCGGGGGCTGGCCCGGTTTGTCGCCAATGACAGCACGCAGGGCTTTGGCGAAGCCAAAGGATTTGAGCTGCTGCAAACAATGGCGACCGGGCATGTGCTGGGGGTTCCCGTGCCGTTTGTGCTGCTTCTGCTGGTTGCGCTGATTATGGGCGTTGTTCTGCACAAGTCCATTTACGGACGGTATTTGTACGCGGTGGGGCGTAACGAAGAAGCGGCCCGCTACTCCGGGGTCAACACGCGGCGGATCATCGCCGGGGCGTACATCATTTCGGGCCTTTTGACGGCCCTGGCTTCCATTCTCGTTGCGTTCTACACAAACTCCGTTCAGCCGTCCTCACATGGGCAGTCGTATGAGCTGTACGGCATTGCGGCGGCGGTTCTCGGCGGATGCAGCCTGCGCGGCGGCGAAGGCTCTATTGTCGGCATTCTTATCGGGGCGGCGCTGCTGCAAGTGCTGCAAAACTTGGTCAACCTGCTGAATGTCCCGACTTCCCTGAATGACGCGGTGGTCGGCGCGGTGATCCTGCTCGGCGTGATTACGGATCAACTGCTGAAAAAGCGCGGCAGAGCGTAACCTAGAAAGCAACCATGACCGAAGAAGAGGCAGACAAGTTTGCCGAGTTTATCAAGGACCACGACAAGCGGTTTGAGGCGAAAGCGAGGCCCGACGGCGGCGAAAGCGCGGTCCTGCTGACACTGGCCTCGGACGGCACGGTGCTGGACCCAATTTTTGAGGTCGCTGAATACCAGCGGGCGCAGATGGACGAGAATGATCCGGGGCCGACGGTGAAAGCAGCCTGGGACAAGTGGCGGGCGCAGCACTATGGCGGGTAGCCGGGCCTCCGGGCATCTGAGCGGCGGCAAGTATACGGCGAGCCACACGACCGTCATTGACGCCGCGCTGCTGCCCGCGCAGGCGGCGGCGCGTCTTGAGTGCGTCTCGAAAATCTCTTTGGGACTGATCAAAACGCTTCGCAATGGCCCGCCTGCGATCAAGTTCACCGAAGAATGTGCAGGCTGCCTGCTGGTCAAAGTGCGCGGCGTCTCATCTCTCCAGGAGATTCGGGTTTACACGACGAATAAAGACGCCGTGGAAGAGGTAATGCGGGCGGCGTTTAAGAACTGAACTAAGCGCAGAGCCACGGAGTAAACTCCGAGGCTTATCTTTTGGCTTATCTGCGGGAAGAACACAATGGAAACACGAAAAATCGGCTCGCTGGACGCTTCGGTGGTTGGCCTCGGCTGCAACAATTTTGGCTGGAAGATTGACGAGGCGGAGACAGCGAAGGTCGTTGACGCCGCGCTGGAAGTCGGTGTCACATTCTTTGACACGGCGGACATCTATGGCGGCACGAAAAGCGAGGAGTTCTTAGGGCGCGTGCTTCAGGGCCGCCGGGACAAAGTCGTACTGGCATCGAAGTTCGGCATTAAGATAAGCGACGCGCGGCCCGGCGGCGCAAAGCCGGACTACATTCGGCAGGCAGTAGAAGACAGCCTGCGGCGGCTGCAAACTGACCATTTAGACCTCTACCAGCTCCACCGGCCCGATGACGACACGCCGGTTGCCGACACACTGGGGGCGCTGAATGAGCTGGTACAAGCGGGAAAAGTGCGCGAGATCGGCTGCTCCAACTTCTCGGCGGCACAGCTTCAGGAAGCGGAAATGGCGGCACACGGCGGGACGCGGTTTGTTTCTGTCCAGAATGAATACAGCCTGCTGAAGCGTGAGCCGGAAGCGGATGTCCTGCCGGTATGCGAGAAACTAGAGATCGGGTTCCTGCCCTACTTCCCGCTGGCGAGCGGCCTGCTGTCCGGCAAGTACCGGCAGGGGCAGCCGCATCCGGCGGGAACGCGCATTGAGGCGACAGGACGCTTCTCCGAACTGCTGACGCCGGAGAACCTGACGGTGGTCGAGAAGCTGATTGCGTTCTCGGAGGCGCGGAACCACACAATTTTAGACCTCGCGTTCTCCTGGCTCCTGCGTCAGTCGGCGGTGGCATCGGTGATTGCCGGAGCGACTTCGCCCGGCCAGGTCAAAGCAAACGCGGCGGCGGCCGGCTGGCACCTGAGCGGCGACGAGCTGACGGAAATTGAAACGCTGCTTGCATAACTTGTTTGCGCCCGCACTACGGCTGGTCTTCCCATAGACGGGTCCCCAGCCGGCTTTGCAGTGGCTCGGTGTCACCGAACATAATGTAGTGTCTGCTGGTACCAACAGTGATAGAAATACTTGAAGATATTCAGCGTTGGTATGCTGCTCAGTGTGATGGTGATTGGGAACATAGCTTTGGCTTGAGCATCTCCACACTGGACAATCCAGGGTGGTCAGTCAGGGTAAATTTAGAAGAAACTCTTTTAGAAAAGTTGCCATTTGAGCCAGTCAGTACAGACAACGGAAGTGGGATTTGGCTGTCTTGTCATGTAGAGCAGGGTTTCTTTGTCGGGTACGGAGATCCCTCTCAGTTATCGCGAATACTGACGATTTTTTTGACATGGGCTAAAACCGTTCCTGATTGGCTTGCTATCCCAGATGTGGATGAGGCAACAATTCAGGCAGCGAAGGATGCAGAGTTTTGGTCGTCACTTGGTAGAGAAATAGGCCCTGAGCACTGCCGCGTCGTAGGGTGCACCCGCAAACGCATCACTCTAAGTATTTTCTGTCGCCAACACCACTTTGAGTCTGTCAAGAAGAGGCCCTCTCTAACGTAACACAGTACGAAAGTTGCCGCACCTCTTGACAAATCTGCCGGAGTTTCAGTATAATAGTGTTCAGATGCCGGGGTGGCGAAATGGTATACGCGCAACGTTGAGGTCGTTGTGGGGGCAACCCTGTAAGAGTTCGAGTCTCTTTCTCGGCATTTTTTCCTCAAACTTAAATCTCTAACTTCTCCCGATAGGTAGCAGGCGCGTGAACCCGAAGCAGATTGCCGCTGAACGCGCCGTGTTCTACATTCAGGACGGCATGACGGTCGGTCTCGGCACAGGCAGCACGGCGGCTTACGCCATCCATGCGCTGGGCCGCCGCTTTCAGGCCGAGTCGCTGACCCTCCGCTGTATCGCCACGTCTCAAGAGTCGGAAGAGCTGGGCCTGACTTACGGCTTGTCTTTTGCCGATTTCGACAGCGTTTCCTCGTTTGACATCACCATTGACGGCGCCGATGAAGTAGACGATGAGTTCCGGCTGATCAAAGGCGGCGGCGGGGCATTGGTCCGGGAAAAGGTTGTCGCGGCGGCAACGCAGGCGGAGATCATTGTCGTGGACGCCGGCAAAGTCAAAGGGTCGCTCGGCGCTCATCCCCTGCCGGTCGCGATCCTGCCTTACGCCTGGCAGTGGACGCAGGCGAAAATCCAGGCTCGGTTTGGAGTTTCCGCCCCGCGCCGGCCCACGCCCGCCGGCGAGGCGTTCGTCAGCGACGACGGCCTGTATATTCTAGATTTAGCGTTCGGCGACCCGCTGCCCGGCCCGGACACGCTGGAACAGCGGCTGAAAACGATTGTCGGCGTTGTCGAAGTCGGATTGTTTGTCGGTCTCTGCCAGCGCTTGATTATCGGCCATGAGGATGGGAGAATTGAAGAAAAAAGCCCTGTCTACTAAGACAGGGCTTTTCTACTGCGGGCTAGTTACGGTCGGATTGAAGGGCCAACTGGAGTTCCTGCTGGGCCTGATGGCACAAATCGGCAGCTTTTTGGCGGTGGCCGCCGAAGTCGCGGTTTACGCGGCGCAGGTCGGTTTCGGTCCGCTGGAGAGTACGCAGAGCGCGGCGCAGCTCCGGGTGGCGCTCGCCGGCGATGGGCGGAGCGGGCGGGATTTGGGCCGACGCCGTGGGAGCGAAGCTGAGGGCGGAAGCGCTCAGGAATGCAAGGGCCGCAAGGGCGGCGGTCAGTTTATAGGACGTGTTCATTATCGTGTTCCTGCTTTGTTTTCAGTCTTTGTTTTCAATCTTTGTTTTCAATCTTTGTTTTTGAGTGTGTCTTTTGGAGAGCCGCAGTGAAATCAGCGCTAATTTGACTGTGGTAATTCCGCAGACGCAGGTTCTGAAACAATGTTCACGTCCTGAAGCTTCTGCTCATTGAAGCAGCTTTTGTTCCAGGCGCTGCACGATTTCTTGCAGGCGCTGGATCTGCTCCTGCTGGCGGTTCAGCGCTTCCTCTAACGGCGCACGGGCCAGGGCGGCAATCGCGGCGATCGCGGCGTTCAGCGCCTCGCTTTGGACCGGCTGCTGGAACGCTTTTGGGACAAGCGGGTTTGGGTTCCAGTCCGCGAGGCCCTGCTGCAATGTCTGGCTGATCAGTTCGGTTTCTAGGTACGGCATTTTCCCGCCTTCTCACAAGTATTTTTCTTGATCGTCTTTTCTTATTGTATCACAAGAGGTACTGCAAAGCAAGTTCGTTGTGCTGCCGGGTGTCTCGGCAGTGGCACGCAGCCGCAATTCCGGGTACACTCACAGGCATGTCCCTTTACGCTGAACTTCACCGCCACCTCGGCGGGGCGGTTGTCCCGCGCGTCTTTTGGCGCTATTTGATCCGTAACGGCCATCCTCTCGCCGCTGAATTCCCGGAATATGAAACCTTTGAAGCGTATGTCACCAAGCCCCGCGCCTCGCTGGCCGAGTACTTAGAGCTGCACGCGCTGGTTGAGCCGTTCCAGACACTGGAAACCCTGCCGTACTTCGTCTCCAAGCTCGTGCGCGGCGCGTATGTTTTTGAGGGCATCTGCTATTTGGAGCTACGCCATACGCCGTTCTACCGCACCGACCCGGCGCTGCCCCTAGCGGACCGTATTGCCCAAATGAAGGACGTTGTCGAGGCAGTCGGCGATTCGGGCCGCGACCCGCGTTACCCGCTTCTCATGCGCCAGATCTTGTGCATGCACTCCCGGCTGCCGCTTGAAGTCAACCAGGCGATTCTCGACCTTGCTCTCCGCCTGCCCCAGTATGTCTGCGGCGTTGATTTGGCAGGGCCGGACATCTACTATGCCGAGCGTATGGAGGAATGGGTCGGCCTGTTTCGGTCGGCGCGGGAACGGGGAATGAAGACGACGGGGCATTTGTACGAAACGGCGGACGGCTGCCATCCGGCCCTGCTGCCATATTTGTCGCGCATCGGCCACGGCATCCAGATTGCCCTGCGGTTTCCTGAGCTGCTGCCGGAAGTCGCCGCGCGGGGCCAGTGCCTGGAAGTCTGTCCAACCACCTATCTGAAGACCGGCACCTTGTCGGATTTGACCGCGCTTCGGACAGTCTTTGAGCGCTGCGAGGCGGCGGGCGTGGACATCGTCATCTGCACGGACAATGCCGGCCTGCACAATGTCCGCCTGCCGTGGGAGTTCGAGAACCTGCTGACCCAGGACGTGATAGATTTTGGGCAGCTTGCCGCCTGTCAGGACGCCGCGTTCCGACATGCGTTTGCCTGGCCGCATCCGCACCCGCCGCGCCGGCTGCTCGACCAGCTTATTTCCGAGACATCCCAACCGAATACAATTTCAGGAGAATAGACCAATGACAAAAGCAATTTCAGCCGCTGTTGCGTTCCTGCTGGCCACCGCGCCGGTGCTGGCGCAGACCCCGGAGCGCGGCGCAGTCCCGCACCCGCACGACAGCAACTCCCTGCATAAGCTGGGGAAAGCCATTCAGTATCCGTTCCAAAAAGGCGGCGAGAACCTCAGCAAGTCCACTCGCAAAGGCGCGAAAGACGTTCAGTACGGAACCCGCAAGAACACCCAGAACTTGACCATTGACGCCCACCGAACAGTTGGGCAGGATTCGGTCGAGCGGCGCAAAAACGGCGCGGCCCGGCACAACACCGTCATTACGCCGAAAGGCCATCTGCATCGCCTGCCCAGTTAAGAGACTGTACAAAAAGCGGTGATGAATCCCCTGCCCTGAACGGCAGGGCTTCGAGAAGGCAAGCTCCCGCCTTCCGCACTGGCGACTCGCAGAGCGCGGGCGAAGAAAACGAACTCGTCTGATGCCCGCGCTCTCCGAGTCGCCAGTGCGGAAGGCGGGGAATTGCACTTTTAAAGCACGGGGGTTCAGCCCCGTGTCTCCGTTTCTATACAGTCTCTAAGACAACAAAGAAGCCCCGGTCTCTTCGGACCGAGGCTTGTTAGCGTTTCTTACACTGCCCGCGCCTGCGCCTTTTTGACAATGGCGACCACCAAGTAGACAATCGCCAAAATCAGCACGACGCCAAGCAGGAACTTCAGGAAGCTGAACCCGCCGGGATAATAGCTGCCGTTTTCGTAGATAGGCGGCGAGTAGTAGAAGCTGGGGTAGAACGGCGTATACATATACCACGCCGGATGCACCCAGCCGTAGGAATAATCCGAAAAGCCGCCGTAGTACCGGGCCGTCCCGTACTGCCCACCGTAAGACACGCTGCGCGTAGACACTGGCGTCCGCGTCTGAAAGCTCGACACCCGCGACGACGACCCGCCGAGGCCTCGCGACGATCCAAAGCCGCCGCTTCTTCCGAACGACCCGCCATACGACCGGCCCCCGCCCCCAAACGACCCTCCGCCCCCGCCGAAGCTGCCGCCCCCCCCGCCGAACGAGCGCCCTCCGCCCCCAAAGCTGCCGCCGCCATGTCCCCCACCCCCGCCGCCTCGCGCGAGGCCCGGATGGACGATCAGCAGGCCGAGCAGGACCGCCAAAATAATTTTGATTGCGCTGTTATGTTTCATGGCTTGTAGTTCTCCCGCTTGTTCAGACACGCGACAGGGCGAAAAGTTGCGGTATCAAGGATGCGCGTTCGGATCATCCACAGTCATGCCCTCGGCGGAGGCCGCCGCGTTCAGTTCTTTGTCGGCAGATACAAAAATTATCGGCGGCAATCCCGCCGCAAGACAGAGTTGATTGACTTCAGTGCCAGCGGCAAGTTGAACGGCGTCGTAGCCGCGCAGTTTGTAATTTTGAGCAAGTTGAACAGCCTGGCTCAATACAGCATCCGTGATTGGGACACTCCGATAATCGGTCGGCATGTCAGCAAGGAACAACGCGCACGCAGCCGCCGCGTCCGCTTGGGTAATCGTGCCGCTCCGCACCCGGCGCGTCAAAGCAGCGATCACCTCAACGCGCGTGATTGCCGCAACGACAACTCGGTTGGCAGGTGCTGTCGTAAATAAGCCGCTCACCCAGACAGAGCCGACTTCCTGCACATAACGCTTGACTACCGTGCTTCTGTCTGTGAAAACTACTGCCATTTAGCGCCGCTCCCGGATGATAGTCTCCGAGACCGGCTCGCCCTGCACCTCGATTCGGGGCCGGTCTCCCTTGCTGGGGTCACGCGGCGGCGGGATGTGAGTGATGAGGCCCGATGCCAGCAGTGCTTCATCGAAAGCTTTTTCTTTTTCGGCGTCTTCCCGCAGCAAAGCCTCCGCCAGCAGCGCATTCGCCATCGTATCTGCGTTTTGCTTCTCCCGCGCCGCCCGCTCCCGCAGCCGCGCTTCAATCGCCGGTTCTAATAGAATTGTCATTAGTTACGCCCTTTCGCTGGCTTACCCGTAGATTACCATGTAAACATGATTGCGAGACCATTCTCAGCACACATCTCCAGAAATACGCGCACTTCCCACTTCTCGCCTTGAAGCCCTTCCTCATCCTCGATGTCAAGAATGTTGTAAGCTGGCGGAGTCGCATACAAAGCATCATAGACGCGCTTAAACCGCTCGTCAAGACCAAAATCCCAATCTGCTTTGGCGCTGGCTTCCTGAACAGTTTCTTTCGGCCAGAACAGCCGTCCCTCTTGTGAGCCATAGTCAATACAGACTAGGCCTGTTGCAAGTTGAAGAAAAGGCAGCGAGGGACCTCCAAGTGTTCCATCTGATTGTCCCCTGCGGCCCGTTTTCTGGAATAACTTCGCGCTGGCCTCCATAAAGATGGCTTGAAGAACTGGATTTGCTTCGTCTTCTGCGGTATCAAACGCTTCGCGGCTTGTGACTGCATACGCATCCCAACCCATTTTGTCACCTGTTCCCTCAGCACACTACTGCGCTTCTGCGCCGTGCAGCATTTTGTGAATGGTGGTCGCCAGCTTGCGGTTCATGGCGGGGGCGTTGGCGATCTGCTCCACACTCGCGTGTTTGAGCTTCTCGACGCTGCCGAAGAAGCGGAGCAGCTCGCGGCGCCTGACTTGTCCGATGCCGGGAATGGTGTCTAGCACGGAGAGCGTTGCGTTTTTGCCTCTGAGTGTCCGGTGGTAGGTGACGGAGAAGCGGTGGACTTCGTCGCGCACACGCTGCAAAAGAAACAGAGCCTGGGAGTTGCGGGGCAGGACCAGCGGGTCGGACTTGCCAGGGGTGTAAACCAACTCGAACTGCTTGGCGAGGCCGATCATGTTCAGCTTCATTCCAAGCTCGGCGGCGACCGAGACGGCGACGGAAAGCTGACCTTTGCCGCCATCAATCAGCATCAGGTCGGGCAGGGTTGAGAACTTGGCGTTGCCGGACTGGGCTTCTTTCAGGCGGCGGGTCAAGACCTCGCGCATCATGGCGAAGTCGTTCGGCTCGCCGGTCGGGGTCGGCTTCTGGATTTTGAAGCGGCGGTAGTCGGATTTAAGCGGCTTGCCGTCCTGGAAGACGACCATGCCGCCGACCGAGAAGCTGCCCTGAATGGTGGAGATGTCGAAGGCTTCAATGCGCTCCGGCGGGGAGTCCAGACCGAGCGCGTCTTGAAGCTCTAAAAGCGCCCCCAGCGTCCGGTCATGCTCGGCGGACGCCGTCGCCTGCATCTGGTCTAAAGCGAGCTTGGCGTTCGTGGAGGCCATGTCGAGAAGCTGCTTTTTTTCGCCGCGCTCCGGCACCGTGAGGGTCACTTTCGTGCCTTTCTTCTGGCGCAGCCACTGCTCGATAATGACGGTTTCTTCGACATGGGCGGGCAGGACAATCTCCGACGGTACATACGCCGCTTCCTGGTAATACTGCTTGACAAACTCAGCGGTAGCGTCGGCAATACCTTCCTCGCCTTCCATGCCGTCGAGCAGGAAATGTTCCTGACCGATGAGCTTGCCGTTTCGGATAAAGAACATCTGCACGGCTGATTTGCCCTGGTCGTTGACTAGCGCGACAATATCCTGGTCGGTCTGGTTCGTCGAGACGACTTTCTGCCGCTCGATCAAGGTTTCAATCGCGGCAAGCTGGTCGCGCAGACGCGCGGCTTTTTCGAATTGCAGGTCTTCGGCGGCAGCTTCCATGTCGGTTTTAAGCTGCTTGACCAGCTTGTCCTGCTTGCCGTCGAGAAACAACGCGACATCGTCCACCATGCGCCGATACTCCTCTTTGTCCCCCAGCCCCGCACAGGGCGCATGAGGGCAGCGCCCCATCTGGTGGTACAAGCAGGGCCGCTGAACGGGCGTGTTGTCAAATGACTTACGGCAGGTAACAAGGGGGAACAAGCGGTAGATAAGGCGCAGGCTGTCCCAGACAGCGCGGGAGTTGGTGAACGGCCCGAAGTATTTGTTGCCGTCGGTCTTGACTTTGCGGGTGATGAGAAGGCGCGGGAACGGCTCGGTCATTGTCAGCATCAGGTAAGGATAATGCTTATCGTCGCGCATCCGCACATTGTAGTGGGGCCGGTGCTGCTTGATCAGGTTGCACTCTAAAACAAGCGCTTCCAGCTCACTGTCCACGACCACAATGTCCATGTCGGCGATGCGCGAGACCAGCTTGCGCGTCTTCGCCGTGTGCTGCGTCCCTTTTTGGAAGTAGGAGCGGACGCGGTTCCGCAGATTGACCGCCTTGCCGACATAGATAATCTCCCCGGCGGCATCTTTGTAGAGGTAGCAGCCGGGGGAAGTCGGGAGCGATTTGAGTTTTTCGTCAAGTGTCGGAGAAACTGCCATGATAGGCATATTATACCCGAAAACAGGACAGGCGTTCGGGAAGCATTGATTCAGCGGGCGGAAGTGTTCTTGAGGATAAGACGCCCCTGGATGACGTTGTAAGTGTAGATGGCTTTCCGGCTATTGCCAGCAAGTGTTCCGATAATCGTGCCAGTTCCAGAAGTGATCGGTACCGCCGAGAGACTGGTAAAGGAACCCTTGAGGGTCAGGGTGCCGCCGGTCACAAGGAACGAATAGCCGCCGGCAGCGGTTGCGCCGCCTGCCCCGCCAGCGCCTCCCGCGCCGATAATCCCGGAACCGCCTGCGCCGCCCGGTCCAACGCTCCCGGCCCCACCCGATCCGCCCGGCCCTCCACTGCCACCGGGTCCACCGGTGAATGCACCTCCGGTCAGGAGGACCATTCCTCCGGCGACTTCAAGCGCCGGGCCACCGGAAGCACCCGCGCCACCCGCCCCGCCGGTTGTTCCCATCCCGCCGGAATGACCAGCGCCGCCATTGCCCCCTGCGCCGCCGGTGAACGCGCCGCCGGAGACTGTCGCCGAGCCGACGCCCAGGCGCAGTCCGGCAGAGCCGGGACTTCCGGCCCCGCCCGCGCCGCCCGCTTGACCGGGTTGTCCCGCAGGTCCATTCAACCCTGCCGCCCCCGTTGCTTGCACTTTGCCGTCCAAGCGGCTGCGATGCCCAACAGCCGCCGTTTGGGCAGACGTAGAATAGTCACCGCAACAAAGAACAACGGCGGCGAGTACAAAGAAACGGACAGAAGTGAAGTTGGTGTCATTAGGCATGGGAAAATCCCTTCGGTTAATCTAAATGGCGGCGAACCAAAATTAAAACGTACAGCAGGAGCAGGACCAAAAGGGCGAGGAAGACGTAGTGCAGGAGGCCCAGGACAATGTTCACGAGGCGTCTCCGGCGGCGAAGCGCAGGGGGACGGCGCCGAAGGTAAGCGTGTCGCCGTGAGAGAGTTTCAGGCGCTGGCCGGGGAAGAGGACACGGTCGTTGACACGGGTTTCGGCGTGGCCGCTGAGGTCTTCTAAGTAGTAGGTAGCGGCATCGGGCGCGACAATCCGGGCGTGCTTGGTGGCGACGGTCGGGTCGGGCAGGATGATGTCGCTGGTGACGGCCCGGCCGATCAGTGTTTCCGAGGCCAGCACAAAGGCTTCGCCGCCGGGACCCACCAGCCGCGCCCGGCGCGGCGGGGCAGAGGAGGGTGCGGGGGGCGCAGAGATGGAAGGCGCGGGGCGGGCGGGGTCAAGCTGGAACAGAAGACGAGTTTCGCCGATGACGATCTCGTCGCCGTCGGCGAGGGTACGGTTGCCGTCAATCTTTGCCCCGCTGACTTTGACGCCGTTGGTGCTGCCGAGGTCGTAGACGGTCCAAAACCCGTCACTTTCGCGTTCTAGGCGGGCATGGCTCTTGGAGGCCATGCCGTCCGTGTCCAGCACGAGGTCGTTGCTCGCGCTGCGGGAGCGTCCGATTTGGACAGCCGGCTTGGTGAGGCTGAAGACGCTTTTGCGGCCATCGGGAGAGGTCACGGCAAGCGCGGCCCAGGCGACTGCCGGGACCGTGCCAGGCTCGTCGTCTTCGTAGTTGACCGAGGCCACCGTGGGCAGGTCATCCCCCCCGCCCTCTAGTCCGCTTCGCTCTTGCGAGGGCCAATTTTGGGGAGCCGGAGCAGAGGCGTGAGGAGCAAGACTGCGTGGCTCTTCCATATGGCTCCCCAGAATTGGGGCGGGGGGGCCATCTCTTTCCCCCTTCTCGTAGCGCACTTTGACCCGCAGCTTTTCGGTGCGCGTCCCCCGTTCCTCTTCGGGGACTTCGGCGATCATGAAGTCGAGCGGGCCGCGCGTCTGGTAATTATTCTGGGCCATGAACTTTTGCAGGACGCCAACCAGCTCTTCTTCGTCTAAAAACGACAGCAGGTACTCGCGCTCGTCGGCGTCGGGAACAGCCAGCTCAACGACATACTTGTTCGGCACATAGATCTTGCCGTCGAGACCTTCCTTGCGATGGTCCTCCATGGCAGCGGTCAGCTTGCGGAGGACATCCTTCGGGCGCAGCTCGCCGCCGCCTGCGCCGAACAAGCCTTCGTACCAGTGGCCGAACTTGGAATTAAACTTTTCGAACACGTCCATACTGTTTACTCTTTAGGACCGCTTGCGGCGGATCAAATCAATCGCCGATTGCAGCTCAGGCATCTTCAAGACCCGTGCGGCAGCGGCGAACGTCCCAATGCCGCCGAGACCCGCGACGAGAATTAAAAGCAAGGCACTGGACTTTGGCGCGAGCGTCATGCCGTCCAGCACAAACGTCTGGAAGCCTGCTTTCAGCAGCAGGGTCACGCCGCAGAGAAGTGTCGTCGCCGCAAGTATCCGCCCGATACTGAGGAGCAGGGGGCGCGTTTGCAGGCCGGAGAGACGGTGGCGCAGCAGGAAGAACAAAGCCAGCATGTGAATGGCGGCGGCAATGGTCGTGGTCAGGCCAAGCTCCCAGACTGCCCGGTTTGCACCCCGGTCCAGCGCCGTTTGGGCCTGGGTCAGCGCGGCCTGCTGGGCGGCAAGCCGCGCTTCGGCGCCCACTCTCTCAGAATCTATCTGGGCAGCAAGCCGGCTCGCGCTGTCCTGAGCGCCGGGAAGCGGCGGCTGGGCGGCGGAGACTTGGCTTAATGCCTCCTGGCTCGGCACAAAGAGCGATTGCAGGAGCGTCACGCTTGCTTGAAGCGAAACCATGTCATGGGCCAGGGCCGAAACGCGGGCCTGGGTATGAATGACCGGGCGGACGACGGCGTAGTTCATGGCGACGAAGATCACGGACACGATCGCGCCGGAGATGACCGGGATTTTCGAGTTTTGCAGGGCGTAAAAACCGCGTGTCAGGAGCGACTGGCACGACCAGGCGAAGATGCCGAGACTTAAAGAGCGTAAGGCCGCCGCCGTCACCAGCGTATCGGCGTGAGTGAATTTGCCGCTTTGGAGTAGCAGGGTGACAATCGGCTCGGCCAGCAGGAACATCAGCGCAGAAGCTGGGACGGTTAAAAAGAGGATGTTGCGGAGGGACTGGTTCATTGTCTTCCGCATAGCCGGCAGGTTCTTTTCGGCGGCCTGAGCGGACAGAGTCGGGAAGACGGCCAGCGCCATTGCCTGGGCAAACACGCCGATTGGCAGGAGCATCAAGCGATACGCAGCCATGATTGCAGTCGTATCGCCAGTCCCAAGATACGACGCAAAGGCTTTGTTGACGATCTGGTCAATGTTCGGCAGGGACACGCCGAGGCCGATTGGCAAGAGCATCCGCCAGACCTTCATCACCGCGGGGTTAGTCAGCTCGAAGCAGGGCCGCAGATGGACGCCGAGACGCCTCACGGCGACGAACGGGATAAAGAAGTTGCCGACAAACGCCCCGGCAATCGCGCCCCAGACCAGCCCGTGAATGCCGAGCCAGTGCCGCAGGACCACGCCGCCGACGATAATGCCGGAGTTGTAGATGACCGGGCCGAGCGCAGGAATGTGGAACTGCTGACGGGAGTAAAGAACGCCCATCATCAGGCCGCCGAGAAAGAAGAACATTTGAGCAGGCAGAAGAACGCGGGTCAGCGGCACGGCTAAAGCAATCCGGGCGTCGTCGAAGCCGGGGTTCAGCCAGACTGTCAGCGGGCGGGCGTTGATCCACATGATGCAGATGAGAAGCCCGATAAAGACGAAAATGGCGGACGCGACCGTCGAGACTGTCTTATCCGCCGCCTTGTCTTTACCCTGCTGCCGAAACTCGGTGAGAATGGGAACAATGGTGGACGACAGCGCCCCGCTTTGGAGCAGGTAAAACAGCAGATCGGGGACCGTGAACGCGGCATTGTAGGCGTCGGTCTGCGGCCCGCGTCCGAAGTAGTGCGAGATGATCGCATCGCGGGCGACGCCGAGAATGCGCGACAGCAGAACCGTCGCCATCATCAGCCCGGTGGCGCGGGCGATGCTGGACGGCTTAGGCCCGCCGCCGCCCGGCGGCGGTGGTGTCGGCGGGCTGGCCGGCGGCTTGATAATTGTAGAAGCCATAGGGCTACAGTATACGGCGTGTCCGTTTCAGTTGTCAAGCCGTCCCTCGCTCGGCCGCCCGGCGAACACGAGGTTTGCCCAGCGTGTCTGTGTTCACTAAGTTCCCGACAGGGCAGCCGCGGTCCAGCCGGAATACGGGCCGAAGGTGAACTGGCTGAATACGCCGGTCGTGTTGTCGAGGCTCCACAAAGAAGCCGTGCCGCTTGTATTGTCCCACAGCACCCGCGTTTTCCCGTCGGCCCCATCGGCGAGGCCGCGTGCGGCCCAGCCGGAATACGGGCCGTAAGTGTTCTGGGTGAACGTCCCGGCGGCGGCGCTGTAGTTCCACAGCGACACCTGGCCGCTGGTGTTGGTCCACAGGATGTGGGTCGTGTTGCCGGCTCCGACACTCAAAGCAGCGGCAGTCCAGCCGGGATACGGGCCGAACGTGTGCTGCGTGAACTGGCCCGCCGAGTTGCTCAGACTCCACAGGGACATCCGCCCGTCGCTGTTGTCCCACAGGACCCGCGAGAGGCCGTCCGTTCCGCCGTCGGCGATTGCAGCGGCAGTCCAGCCGGGATACGGGCCGTAGGTATGCTGGGTGAACATCCCGGAAGCCGTGCTGTAGTTCCAGAGGGAAGCCGCCCCATTGACGTTGTTCCACAGCACATGGGTTGTGTTGTCGGCGGCGACGCTAAGAGCGGTTGCCGTCCAGCCGGCGTAGGGGCCGAAGGAGAACTGCGTGAACTGACCCAAGGCGCTGTTCAGGCTCCACAGGGACGCCGTGCCGTTTGTGTTGTCCCACAGGACCCGCGAGAGGCCGTCCGTTCCGCCGTCGGCGATTGCGGCGGCAGTCCAGCCGGGATACGGGCCGTAAGTGGTCTGGGTGAACGTCCCGGCGGCGGTGTTGTAGTTCCAAATTGAGGCCGTCCCATTGACGTTGTTCCACAGCACATGGGTTGTGGGGGCAGCGGCGGGAGGGGTGCCGGCGAGGTCCGTCAGCAGCGCGGCCCCGTTCAGCGTGCCGAGACCGGTTGCATCGTCGTAGCCCGCCGTGGTGGGGTAGTAAAGGTTTGTGCTGCCGTCGGCAATGTCGTGGAAATCTGCGGCGTACCGAGCAGTGGTCAGCAGCGGGTACAGCGCCGGGGATGCCTGACCGAGCGGCGAGAGGCCGTTCAATGTGCGCTGCTGGTTGACCAGCGCCGTGAACCCGGCCCACAGCGGCGCAGCGGCGCTTGTGCCGCCGTAGACGTTCCAGGCGCCTCCGTAGTAGATGGCGTAGCCGGTGTTCGGGTCGGCATTCAGGGAGACGTCCGGGACGTTCCGCATGGCCGTCGAGACAAGCCGGGAACTGGAAGAGGCCGCCGCGCTTCTTTGCCAGCTTGGGATCGGCCAAACGGTGCTGACCCCGCCGCCGCCGGCGCCGTATGCCGCCGACCCGCTGTTCCAGGTCGTCTCCGAAAAATACCCGCCGCCCGCCCCCATAGTCGTCAGCGTCGTGCCGCCGACCCCGCAGACATAAGGCTGAGACGCGGGATCGTCCACCGAAATGCCGTCCCGGCTTAAGCCGGTGTCGTAAGCGCCGTTGTCGCCCCCTGCCGCGTAGAGTGTCTGCCCCTGGGCCGCCATCTGCTGGAAGATCGCGTTCTCAGACCGCATGGTGGCGGGATCGGTGTCCGGCTCGTCGAGTCCCCAAGACGTGCTGATTTGCTTTGCGCTGTCGTCGTCGGCGATGCGGGTGTAGCCGTCCAGCACCTCCGGGTCGGTCGTGCCAGTTTCGTACACGAGAATGCGGCTTGCGCCGGGGGCAAGGGCTGCTTGCAGCTCAATGTCCAGTGTCACTTCATCTGCACCGGCTCCTGCCGTGCCGTTGGCGCTGTCCACCAGAATAGTCTGGACCGGCGTGAAGGAGAGACCAAAATAGCTTTGGTACGCAGTAATATCTGCCGAACTGAAGCCGTCCAGCTCAAACAAGGCCAGTGTCTGCCCGCTGCCGGTTTGAGAGACGCCGCCGAGAGAATACGCCGTGCGGATGTCCGACGGCGACAGGCCGCCCTGCGGACCGGAGCCGACGCGCGGCGCGGCTTGAAACGCAGCGGGCCGGCGCAGGTGGGGCCGGCGCACGGCTGCCGTGCTGAGACCGACCACTCCGAACACGACTCCGGCGGCGGACGGCGAGACCGACGGCGCGGCATCCGGCGCACGGAACACACGCCCATCGGCGGCCTTGTACCGGCTGAGATGGACCTGAAACGCAGCCTCAAAGCAGGAGGCCGGGCCGGAGACATCCAGCAGCCGCCGGCTGGCGTGGGTGCCGGTGACGATCAGACCCTGCGCCTGGGCATAGCAAGCCAGCGCATCGTAGTCCGCCTGCGTCGGGCCGAACTGCTCGGCGAACTCCTGCGGGGAAAGGAAGCGGCCATAGGCCGGGTCGGCGGGGTCCGACACCCGGCGCAGGAACTCGGAAAGCGCAGCCTGCCGGCGCAGCGGCAGTGTCAGCGCAGCGGTGACAGGAGACGCCGAGGCCAGGTATCCCAGCGGCTTCGCGGCGGACCGGGCGGCAGCGGCGGCGTCCCCTACGACAACGCGCCCGGCGACAGGCGCCGCCTGGACCGGAGCGCCCAAGCAAACGATGGAGACCGCGGCAAGCCCTGCCACGGGAAATGCCAAGCGCAGAAGAGGAAGGACACAGGGCAAAACGCAAAAAGAGGCATTTCTAGAAATCAAGGTCGTTACTCGCTTCTCTTTATTCTTATTTCATTAGTATACTCACGCAGAGTGAAAGTTGCATAAAAATCTCTGGAGAGCATAAAAATCTTCTGGGGAAACGTCCTCAAATGGAGTGTCCTGCGCTTGGCAATCTTGCTCGGTCCGAAGTCCGGGTATACTTTGCCATGCGACGAATTTGGGGGCTGGCGGACACGCACTTATCGTTTGCCAAGCCGAAGCCGATGGACATTTTTGGGACGCACTGGCAGGGCTACCCGGCGAAGATCGCGCGGGCCTGCCGGGCGGTCGTCGAGCCGGACGACCTGCTCCTCATGCCGGGCGACCTGTCATGGGCGATGAAGCGTGCCGACGCTCTGCCGGATTTGGCCTGGCTTGCGGCTTTGCCCGGCATCAAAGTTCTGTGCAAAGGCAACCACGATCACTGGTGGCCGTCCGACCGCTTTCTGGACTTTCCCGGCCTCCACGACACGCCCTATGTTACCGAAGATGGACAGCTTGGCATTGCCGGCACGCGCGGCTGGTACCCGCCGGAAGGCACGGACGCTGAGAAAGCGCAGGCGGACAAGATCATCGCCCGCGAAGTGTCCCGCTTGTCCCGGCGTCTCGACGCCATCGCCCACTGCCCCCAAAAGATTGCGATGATCCACTATCCGCCCCTTGAAGCCTTCGTCCCGCTCCTCAAAGCCCACGGCATTAAAACGGTGCTGTACGGCCACTTGCACCTCAACGGTCGCGACTCCGTTCCGCCTGAAGACTGGTTTGGTCTGCGGATCCTCTGCGTCGCCGCCGACCGCCTCCACTTTACCCCGCGTTTGGTCGGCACGCTGGAATAGGCTCGCCGTCTTGCCCCGTTTGCCTCGTTCTTATGCTATAATAGTGGTAGTTTGGAGACTATTTCATGGGTACGCTAATTGGCTTCGTCGTGGTCATCGTTCTTGTCCTTGTTATTCTCTCGCTGATCCTGCGGTATGTGCCGCTGGGGCTGATGATTACAGCAAATTCAGCCGGCGTCAGCGGGGTCAATCCCGGCTCTTTAATTGGAATGCGGCTGCGGCGCGTTCCGCAGGACCGGATCGTTTTACCGCTGATCGCCGCCGTCAAAGCCGGTGTCAACGTCAACTTGAACCAGCTTGAGACTCACTACCTGGCAGGCGGCAATGTAGACCGGGTGGTCCAGGCATTGATTAGCGCCCACCGTGCCCAGATCCCCCTGCCGTTTGAGCGAGCCGCCGCGATTGACCTTGCGGGCCGGAACGTGCTGGAAGCCGTGCAGATGTCGGTCAACCCGAAAGTGATTGAAACGCCGAATGTCGCCGGGGTTGCCAAAAACGGCGTTGAAATGAAGGCGTTCGCGCGGGTGACGGTCCGGGCGAACATCGCCCAGTTTGTCGGCGGCGCGGGAGAGCAGACGGTTCTCGCGCGGGTCGGCGAAGGCATCGTCACGACCATCGGCTCGGCGGCGACGCATTTGGAAGTGATGGAAAAGCCGGACGCCATTTCTAAGACAGTCCTTGCCAAAGGGCTTGACGCCGGCACCGCGTTTGAGATTCTGTCCATTGACATCGCCGACGTGGTCGTCGGCCAGAACATCGGCGCCCGCCTCCAGGCCGATCAGGCCGAAGCGGACAAAAAGGTCGCTCAGGCGAAAGCCGAAGAGCGGCGCTCGATGGCCGTGGCCCGTGAGCAGGAAATGAAGGCGTACACGCAGGAGATGCAGGCAAAAGTCGTCGAAGCCCAAGCCCAGGTCCCGATGGCGCTGGCCGACTCCCTGCGCGGCGGCAACATGGGCGCGATGGACTACTACAACCTACGGAACCTCCAAGCCGACACGGCCATGCGAAGCGGCATCAGCCGGGCGACCGGCGGGGCCGATGAAAACGGCGGTGCCGGCGGCTCCACCGGCCCGGTGGTGTGATGGACAGTTTTAAGACCATGTGTTGAAACACACGGGTAGCCAGTGCTGACCAGTGCAGAAGCGGTACTTCGTAGCGTCCGCGCTGGTTAGCCGTGTGTTTCAACACATGGTTCTTGAGAAGGGCAACAGATGTCACGGTTCTGGCGAATACTGTTGAGCGCCTGTGGCTTGCTGTTTCTTGCCGCCGTCGTTTTCCCGATTTTCCAAAACCCTCAGATGAATACTGGAAACAGTCGCCGAAACAGTTGCATGTCCAACATGAAGCAGCTTGGCTTGGCGCTGACGCAGTATTCGCAGGACTACAATAACTTGTTGCCAAGCCCGGCAATCTCTGACGGCAATGGCTGGCGTGAGGCGGTTTATCCTTACGTCAAATCCACCAATGTCTATCGCTGCCCGGATGACGAGCGCAGCGGCAGCAAAGACACGCCGAACCATCTGCCGAATTCTTATGCCGCAAATGTGCATTGCCTCAGCACCGGCAGGAAGAAAACAACTGTGTTCAGCCTTGCACCAACAGCGATTATCGTTACCGACACGCGCGGATTTGGCGGCGAGGACTGAGACATTATCAACCCGGCCTTCCTGCCCGGCACAGGCCGTCGGCTGTACGCGCATTGCCCGAACCATGCGTTTTATGAGCGTCTCGAAGGCAGGCTGAACATACTGTTTGCTGACGGCCATGTGAAGCGGCTTTTGCCGATGGACACGCTGACGCCGACGAATTTATGGACACGGAATAACGCGCCATTTACCGGGCAGAACTTAACAAACGCGCAGGCGGTCTTGAAGCACGCGGAGAAAGAATAACGTTGTATCACGGCGTCCCCATCAATTCGGAAACAATTGCCGTTGCTTTCGGCATCCTCGTATGGATTATTCGGAGCATCGCTCGCGGTCTCAAACAGATTTCGCGCCCGGCGCTTCCTCCTGTGCCGTCGCAAGCGCCACTCGCTCCGCCGCCGCAGCCCTTTCAAGCGCAAAACCCGTTTCAGCCGCAAAATCCTTTTCAAGCACAGCCGCCGCGCCCCCAGTTTCCGGGACAGGCTCCGCCGCCTTCCGGGCTGCGTCCGGTCCAAACGCCCCCGGTTCCGCTTTCCCCAGCCCAGCAGCAGGCGGCGCGGCGTGAGCTGGCACAGCCGCGCCAGCCGTCGGCAGGCGGGCCGGCGGTTCCCGCTGAAGCCAGCCGGCAGGACTTTGTGCGGCAGGAACAAGAGCTATTTGCGTCGGAACCGGCGGCGCTCGGCGTTTCGCTGACATCTTCGGCCGCTACCGCCGCTGCGCCTAACGCTCTATTCGGCGGGACCGATGACCTTGTTCGGGCCATTATTTTGCAGGAAGTTCTCGGCCCGCCGCTGTCCCGCCGCAAGTCGCCTCCTCCGCCCCCTTCCTGCTAGTTCTTCTCCCAACAGCAGCTTCTCTCCGGATAAATGCGAGTTTTTCGCCGAAATTTCCGGTTGGCACGAGTCCTGCAAGAGTAGGTACTGAGCCTGACGCTTTTTTTGTCGGCGGCATTGTAACCTTGCTGTAACCTAAAGACAGTCTGTACGCTGTTTTTGCGGGCATACTACACCTACTATGTTCGGGCAAACGGTTGTTTCGATCCCAATTTTAGTGATCTGCACAGAAAAAGTACTGGGATTTTACGAAAACGTAAAATCCTCGTAGCAATGCCGTAAGCAGAAGAGCGTATTTTTGGTATACTGGAAAGTGTAAGGCTGAACGCTCTGGAAAGGTACGTAGTCAACGATTGAACCCCTTAATTTCTTATTTTCAGCAAGTGCCGATGCTGGCGGCCCTGCCGGAAGACACCTTGAAGCGGCTTGAGCGGATCGCGGAGCAGCGGCAGTACCGCCGCCGCCAGATTGTCCATTTTGCCGACCAGCCCGGCGACTTCGTGTACCTGCTCTGCACCGGGCGGGTCAAAATCGCCCGCGTCTCCGAACGCGGGCGCGAGCTGACATTGTATCTGCTCGAAGACGGCGCGATCTTTGGCGAAGCCGGCCTGTTGAGCGCAAGCGACCCGTATGAGCTGGTCGCGGAAACGCTGGAAGACTCGCTAGTGGCTGTGTTCCGCCGGGCGGACATTCTCGCCGCGCTGGAACACTCGCTGCCGGCAACCCGCGAGCTGCTGCGGCTGGTCAGCGCCCGGCGCATCCAGGCGGAAAACCAGGTCGCGGATTTGGTTTTCCTGGAAGTCCCGAAGCGGCTGGCGAAGCTGCTGCTGCGTCTCGGTGAAGGCCCAAACGCCCGCATCAGCCGGAACGGCCAGGCGCTGCGCGGGAAAATGACTCATCAAGAGCTAGCAAATGTCATCGGCAGCACCCGCGAGACCACAACGCTCGTGCTGAACGACTTCAAGCGTCAGGGCTTGATTGACTTTCTGGGACGCAAGATACTCATTACCAACCGGCATGGGCTGGAAGAACTGGTAGTCAGCGATCTGGCGCACTGACGCAAATCCCTGCCACAACGCGAGTTCGGGCCACAAGCGGGTATACTTATTCCCGTTATGCTTATCACTTTGGTTCGCCACGGTCAGTCTCAGGCAAATGCCGGACTGACCGATCATCTCGACAGTTTTCTCACCCCCCTCGGACAGCAGCAGGCGGATTTGACTGCACAAACCCTCAGCGGCGAGGGGCTGACCCAGGCGTATGTGTCGCCGCTGCGCCGGACACTGCAAACCATCGCCCCGTTCTGCGACTTGACCGGCTTGCGGGCAGAAGTCTACGCTGACATTTGCGAATACTTTTCAAGCCACTGGCCCGGCTACAAGAACTTCCCCGGCCTTACTCCCGACGAGATTACCAGCCAGTTCCCCTTTGCGTTTTTTGGCGAAACGTTCCCGTGCAGCGTGTCTTGGTGGCCACAAACCCTGGAAAATGACCAAAAAATGTACGCCCGCGCCGAGAAGGTCCGGGATGCGCTGATCTCCCTGCACGGCGGCTCCGACGATCATCTTTTAGTAGTCTCTCATGCCGAAACGGTCGGGCGGCTGACCGAAGCGTTCCTGCATGTCCCCGCCATCTCCGAAGAGCCGCCCTGGTCGGACAACGGCGGCATCACCCGCCTGCTCCTGACCGACCCGGTTAAGCCGGCTCAGGTCCTGACCCAGAACGACACCACGCATCTTGCAGATTTGGACCCGAATGCGCCTGGATAAAGCGTTAGTTGCGGGCGGCGTCTGCCGCAGCCGGACCGAAGCGCAGACGCTGCTTGAGGCCGAGCTGATTTCGGTCAACGGAAAGCGTGGCCTGAAAGCAAGCGCCGAAACTGCTTTGGACGCCGTTCTCGCACGGCACGATACCGGCCCGCGCTTTGTTTCGCGCGGCGCTCTCAAACTCGATGGTGCGCTCACGGAGTTTGAAATAGATGTCACGGGGCTGAACGCGCTTGATGTCGGCGCTTCCACCGGCGGCTTTACCGAGTGTCTTCTGCGCCGGGGCATCAAGTCGGTCATTGCGGTAGATGTCGGGCATGGACAGATGGCCCCGGAGATTGCGGCTGATCCGCGCGTGCAGTCGCGTGAGGGGGTCAACGCCCGCTCGCTTACCCCCGCTGACTTCCCCCACCCGTTCGGCCTAGTTGTGGTAGATGTCTCGTTTATCTCGCTGTCGCTGATTTTGCCGGCGCTTGCGCCGCTTCTGGCAGCAGATGGCCGCTTGGTCTGCCTGGTGAAGCCGCAGTTTGAGGTCGGGGCAGCCCATGTCGGCAAAGGCGGCATCGTGCGCGATGCGAAAGCACGCGCCGAAGCCCTGGAGCGTATCGCCGGTGCGGCCCACGCGCTGCATCTGGTCGAGACAGGCCGGATGGTCAGCCCGATTGAAGGCAGCGATGGGAACACTGAGTTTCTGCTGCGTCTGGAAAAAGCATGATGACCGAAACACTACTTTCTGAAACCGCGATTGCGGACCTTGTCGCGGCAGCGCGTGAGGCGCAGCTCGCCGCCTACGCGCCTTACTCAAACTTCACGGTCGGCGCGGCGGTGCTTTTGAGCGACGGCACGGTCTACAAAGGCTGCAACATCGAGAATGCATCGTTCGGCCTGACAGTCTGCGCCGAGCGGGTCGCTATCTTCCATGCCGTCGCCGCAGGCCGCATGGACATCACGGCGATTGCCGTGTCAACATCCGCCCCGAAGCTCTGCAAGCCGTGCGGCGCGTGCCGTCAGGTCATCGCCGAGTTCTCCCGCGCCGATGCCCCGATTGTCGTCATCTCCACCACTGAGTCCGGCCTGTCCGCGACCGAAACCATCACCGACCTACTCCCCGACAACTTCACCCTGCTGTGACTCCCTACGACACGCTGAACTCGACCCGCAGGCGCAGAAAGCTTTCTACCGGCTGACCGCCGCGCGTCGCCGGGCGGAAGGTCCAGCGCCTCGCGGCGTCCAATGCCAGCGCGTCCAGCGTCTGGTTTCCTGTCGAAGACACCATCTTGACGCTGGCTGTGCCGTCAGCATGGACGGTGAACAGGGCATTGAAGTCCGTGCTGAGGTCGCTGTCCCGCAGATCGTCGGGAATGGACGGCTTCGGCTGGGAGACCGGCACGGCGGCGGTTACCAGCGGCGCGGCGGGAAGCGGGGCCGGAGGAGCAGGCTTCGGCGCGGGCGGCGTCACCGACGGGGCAGGCGCGGGCGGTGCGGGAGAAGCCGGCGTCACCGGCGGGGCAGGCACGGGCGACGTGGGAGCCGGCGGCGTTGCCGGGCCGCTGTCCGAGCCGGTGATTCCGGCGTCGCCGCTACCGTCGCCGCCGTTTGCCCCTGCCGCCGGACCTTGCGCGACTACGCGCACCGGGGGCGGACCGCTGGGGACACGTCGAGACGCCGCCGGACGGGCGGCGGTCTTATGGCCTGTCGCCTTCACTTTGGGCACGGCTTTCTTCGCGGTCTTCTTCGGCGGCGCAGGCCGCTTTTCCGGCGGCGGCAGCTTGATAATCTCGACCTGCGTGAGCTTCTGCCCGCCGATGTTCTTGAAGACGCCGAGCTGGGCCAAAATCGGCAGCAAAATCGCGTTGATGACGACTGCCAGCCCAATCATCTTCGGCAGCAGCGTATTTTTTTGCCTTCGACGGCGCATAGGCTGGGTTCCTTGAAATACGCCCCCCAGCCCCCAATAATAGGGGAGCTATATAGATTAGGACAAGAGGGCGCGTCTCGCGGCGTCCCTACGGGTTCCTCTCTGACTCCCCCATTATTGGGGGCCGGGGGGCGCCCTACGTCTGCGTCGCAAACGCAAACCGCTCGGCGCCGGCTTTGCCAGCATTGTCCATGACGCCGATGAGCGTTCCGTGCTTGGAGTCTTTGTCAGCATTAATAACGATGAGCGTTCCCGCCGAAACGCCGAGGGCTTTAAGGTCCGCCGTCTCATCTGCCAATGCAATCGGGCGTGTGTTCAGGTGAATGTCCCCGGCGGCGCTGATGGTAATGGTGACGTTCTGGGCCGAGTGTTTTTGGCCGGTCGCGGCTTTCGGCAGGTTCACCGGCAGGCCGTTTTGGACAGCAAGGGCCAGCGAGGCGACGATGAAGAACATCAGCAGAAACATCATCGTGTCAATCATCGGGATGATAATAATCTCGGCTTCTTCCGGCTGACGCCGGGCGCGGACTCGCATCATTTAGGCCACCCTCCCGGTCAGAAAGTTCGTCAGCTCGGTGCCGTAGTATTCCATGTCTTCCGTGAAGCGCTTGACCAAATTGCCGAAGTAGTTGTAGAACACCAGGCCGATGACCGCAATGCCGATACCGGTGGCCGTGGAGACAAGCGCCTCGCTGACGCCGCCCATGACGGCGGTAGGCGACGACAGGCCGGATTTGGAGATCTCTTTAAACGACGTTATCATGCCCGCAATAGTACCAAGCAGGCCGAGAAGCGGCGCAATGGAGATGATCGTTCTGAGGCCGAGCAAATAGTTTTCCAAAGCCGGGATCTCGTTCGCCGCCTCCTGGGACATCGCCATGTCAATGGACTCGGCGGGCTTATCGGCGTTTTTGAGGCCCCGCGCAAAGATGCGGGCGTAGGGAGTCTTGGCATCTTCCATCAGCCGCGCCGCCGCCGCGCCGTGGTCGCCGGGCTTATAGGCTTCTTTAATTTCTTCCAGCAGCTCGTCCGGGTCAATCGCCGTGGCTTTGCGGAACGTGTAGCCGCGCTCCAAAATGATGCCGATGGCGATAATCGAGCAGAGGATCAGCGGGTACATCATAAACCCGCCCTGATGCAGATATGTCACAAATGCGTTCATAAAGGTCTCCTGTAAGCGAATTGTAGGCGTGGAGTTCGCCGTGCGTCAGATGCTACGGTAGGAGCCACGGAATAAATTCCGAGGCTAGGACAGAACACCGTCCAGGGGACGCAAGAGTAAGAAATGCCAGCGCGTTAATCTTGTGTCGCCGCGACACTGTTTTGTTTCAGCCTCGGAATTTATTCCGTGGCTCTTGGCGTCACAATCTTTCAACTTTGCGTAGAAACCCTGCGCTCAAAAACTCTGCGTCAGCTTGACACCGTAAGCGCGGCCCTGGCCCCATTCCACGTTGGAGAACGGCCCCGCTTCCTTGATGACGTAGCCGTGGTTCAGAAAATTATCTACGGTAAACGCAAGCTGCATTGAGCCGACAGCCGTGCCGATGCCGAAGTTGAGAATGGTATGAACCGGGACGCGCAGGAAGTTGATGGTGGTCGGGAACGGGCTGCCCGAAGCGTCCAAAACGGGGTTGCCGTCTGGGCCGAGCCGGTTAATCTCGCCGTAAGGGAAGCCGGAGCCGTATTCGCCGTCGAGCGTCGCATACGAGCCGCGCAGGCTGTACGACAGCCCAAACGAGGCCGTGTGGGTCTGGTCATGGTCGGCGTTGAAGTAGTTGGGCGGCGCTTCGCCGAGAAGCCCGCCGCTGATTGGCCCGGCCCCTTTGGCCCAGGACCGGGCGTAGTTCGCGTAGTACGAAAGGTTCTTGACAAGCGGCCCTTCCACCGAGACCTCCACCCCGCGCGAATAGCCTTTGGCAAAGTTAATCGGAATATCAATCTGGGTCGCGCCGAAAACCTGGTCGTCAATCACGTTCTTTTCGGCCCGGTAATAGGCATCTACCGAGACCGCCGTCCCGGACTGGGTATGGGTTTCGCCGACCTCAAAGAAGGCGTCGCGCTCCGGCTGGAACGGCTTAATAGACGCGGCGCTGGTGGAGAGGCGCTTGACGTCTTCAATGGCGACCGGCTGGAACAGGCGGTCGTAGTAGGCATGAAGCTGGTCTTTGCCGGCGGTGTAGGTCAGGTTTAGGCGCGGCGAAAGCTGGGACGTGGTGATGTCGGCTTGATGCACGTCGTAGCGGACGCCGTAATTGATGAGTGTCCGGCCCGTCGTCCAGTCGTCCTGGGCATACGCGCTTTTGTCGCTGCCGTAGAGATGCCGGGCGTCTAAAATCGTCGGCTGGTTGGTCGCCGGATCGGCCTGCGGGACGCCGAACGAGTTAAAGTCCTGGCGGCCGTTCACGGTATCCACGTCAAAACCAAGCTGAACTTTGTGCGCTTTGCTCGCGTGGGCGACGTAGTCCGTGCGAAGTCCTAAATAGGTCGCCTGCTGGTTCTCGCTGGTCGTTGCTAGGCCGGAGGTATCGGCCTGGCCGGGGTCGGGAAGTAAATCCTGCGGGCTGCCGAAGTAGCGAAGCTGAGACTTATGTGAGTAGAACGCCACTCGCAGGTTGTCTGCGCCCGCCAGGTGACTGAAGATCAGGTTCGCGAACGCGCCGTTTTCCACCTGCCGGTCATCCTGCCCGACCTGCTGGCGCGAGAGCGCGTTCGGAACTTGAATCGTCGCCCCGCTCGTGCCGAGATCGAGCGTCAGCCGGTTGAACGCCCCGCTTTGCAGGTCAAACTTGCCGAAGCCGACGTTTTCCAGCCCCGCATCATGCAGCGGCGTCTGAGTCAGCGGACTCAGCCGGAAGTTGTTCGAGCTGCGGATGCCCGACAGAAAGTAGGAGAAACGGGGGCTGCCGCCGCCGACCTGGGCCGTGCTTTGGTAGTCGCTGTAGCTCTGGCCGATCTGCTGAACAAAGCCTTTCGGCTTGCCCGCCCCCGCCTTCGCCGTGACATCGAAAATGGCGGCAAGCTGCCCGCCGTATTCCGCCGGAAAGCCGCCGGTATAGATGCGAAGCGTCTGGATGTCCTTCGGATTGATCAGATCACTGAATGACCCGGAGACGTTCGAGGGCAGCGGCGCCCCGTCCAAGTAGTACGAGTACTGGCCGTGCGAGCCGCGAATATGGATCGCGCCGCTCGGCGCGGACGCTGCCCCCGCCACGGAGCTTGCGATAATGGTATTCAGGCTGGTATTGTTCGGCTTGCTTTCAATCGCCGTCGCACTTAGGGACGTATTGCTGCCCTCGGTGCGCGGCACGAGAACGAGCCGGTGCGCCCCAATACGAATGACGATCACCGGAGCGCGGTTCGGGTCAAAGATATTAGTCGTCCCATTTGTCGTGATGGTCGGCGCAGGCGGCGTCGGTGCAGTTTGAGCGTCGGCAAGGCGCGGCAGAAGTGCCAGGCAGAGGGCCGCCGGAAGTGCGCGGCGCGGGAGTCGAAGCATAGTCAATCAAAATCCTCAGCATCGGAAAAAGCGTCTTCATTGTACCCTGCTTCTTACGCGAACCGGGATTTCCAGAGTTCCGGCAGGAAATCCGCCTGCCCGTGCCGAAAAGCCGTTTCACCACCCTATGTCACTTGAGAGGATATTCAATGAAGATCGGCATATTTACCGCCTTGTTCCACGACAAGCCGCTGGAAGAAGCACTGGATTTAATCGCCGAAGCGGGCATTCAAGCGGTCGAGCTGGGCGCAGGCGCGTACCCCGGCTCCCGGCACTTGGACGATTTCGGCGGGGTCGAAACGCTGACTAAAGACGCCGGCGCTCGCAAGAAGCTGCGCCATGCGATTGAAAGCCGGGGGCTGACGCTGGACTCGCTTTCAGTCCACGGTAACCCGCTTCACCCGGACAAAGCCATCGCCGACGACCACCAAGCGGCGTTTACCAATGCCGTTCTGCTGGCCGAAGCCTTAGAACTGGAAGTCGTCAACGGCTTTTCCGGCTGCCCCGGCGACAACCCCCGCGCCCGGTACCCGAACTGGGTGACGTGCGCCTGGCCCGACGAGTTCCGGGATATTCTGGACTACCAGTGGAAAAAAGTCGCGATCCCCCACTGGCGCAAGCAGAACAAGTTTCTCAAAGACCATAAAGTCAAGTTTGCGATTGAAGCGCATCCGGGCTTTCTGGTTTATAACCCCGAAACCCTGCTGAAGCTGCGCGACGCCGCCGGGCCGCAGATCGGCGCAAACTTTGACCCCTCTCACTTCTGGTGGCAGGGCATTGACCCGATTGCCGCCGTCCGGGTGCTGGGCGAGGCCGGCGCGGTCTTCCATGTCCACGCCAAAGACACGCGCGTGGACCCGTACAACGCTTCTATCAACGGCACATTGGATACCAAGTCCTACGGCGACGTTCTGCACCGCTCGTGGACCTTCCGGGCCGTCGGCTACGGCCACACGCTGACCTGGTGGCGCGACTTCGTCTCCAACCTCCGCATGATCGGCTACGACGACGTGCTTTCCATTGAGCATGAAGACAGCCTGATGTCCACCCGCGAAGGGCTGCACAAAGCGATGGAAACGCTCAAAGCGTCGGTCATTGCCGAGCAGCCCGGCGAAATGTTCTGGGCCAAGCAGTAATCCCTATGACAAACGCTCCGCCGATATCTCGGCGGGGCGTTTTTGTTGTCATCTCAGAGGGCGTAGGATTTTAACCTCATGCTTCTCTTAACTGTTGCTTTCTTCCCTCTCTTAAAACGCCTGGTACTGCCCAAAGCAGGGCTGGTCGGATGTCGGCTGCACGGTGGCCGGGTAACGCTCCCACTTGGCGTGGCCGTCGGCGAAACCGTAGTTTGCGCCGTCGGTGTGACGCTCGCTGGCCGGGGCGTACAAGAAGTCAATGTCTGGGGCGCAAGTTGCGTTACCGAGCGGGGGCGAAGTGACGGGATAGATTTCGTGGAGCCACGGGTGAACATGGACATCGCAGAACTGGTTATTGCGCTCGGCAAGATAAATTGTTTGTGACGGTTCCGGCACCTGAGCGAGTGTTGCCCCAAACAGGAAGTAGGCATTGACCAGGTACGACGTGATTCCGGGCAGCGGTGCGGTAGACGTGCAAGCCGTGCCGAGCGACGCGCCGTGCGGGTCGGGATCATCCGGGCAGACAAAAAGCTGCTGGGTGAGACTGGCCGTGTTCGTGGCATTTGCCGACGCCACATACGGCATGATCTTCTCGAAGGGAGAGCCGTAGTCGTCGCCGGCGACTTCAAGCTGACCGTTGTTGTCGTCCACCGCCGGGTTACTCGTGCTGGGATGCTCCTGCGGGTACTTTTCGTCGGTGTCCTGGACATATTGGGTCAGCGCGAGGCCGATCTGCTTGAGGTTGGACAGGCAGGCCGTGCGGCGGGCGTTCTCGCGCACTTTCTGGAAGACGGGGAACAAGATCGCCGCGAGAATCGAGATAATGGCGATGACGACAAGAAGCTCAATCAGCGTGAAGCCGCTGACAGGTTTGGTACGTTTCATAGTTTCTCCTGTGACTAAGTTGTGAGTGGATGGGAAGTAATCACAGGGAGCGCGGCGGACGGGGAAGCGGAGTTCGGCGGGGTGCGGCAAGGGCAAACGCAGCCGCAGGATAGGCGTAAGCGGCAAGGTGGGGCGGGCTGAAGCGGAGACTTGCCGGCAGCACGGCAAGCGGAGACCAGAGAAGAAGGGCAGCGGTCAGCTTCGGCGCAGGCTGCACACCGCAGCGGCACGCGGTTTGTGCACCGCCGGCAGGGCAGCAGCATTTCATCCCGCTCATGCCGGGCATCTGCATATTCGCCATCTGCACATCCGGCATCTGCATCCTGGACGTACTCATTCCCGCGCACATCGGACAGCGCGGCGACTTTGAACGTTGAGCCGGAGCAGCGGCGGCTTGCGGCAGCGGCAGAGCGCGGGCACACTGTGCTGCGCTCAGGACCGGCAGCAGGGTCCAAAGCAGAGCCAGCGTGAAGGACAAGCGTCGAAGCCGAATTTTCTTGCCGAACGCCATGTTGAAGCAATTATGCCATACTTTGCCGGCGAAATCACCCACCAAGCTTCTCAGCCGTTTGGGTCGTCTAGGAGCGCTTGCAGGCGCTCGGCAAGCTCCGGCGGATAGCGTGCTGTCCACGTTTGGTCAATCAAGCCGACATCGAGCAGGTCAATCAGGTGCATCTTGTCTTTAATGCGGAATGCCGTGAGCTTGATTTGGACGAGCGCTTCCAGTGAGAGAACGCGGTAGTTGTCCCCTTCTTCCGACTGCATGACATCTGGGTTTACTGCCGCTTCGTGCGGCCGCACCTTTTCCCCGGCAAAGACGACATGAACAGCGTCCCGTGCTTTGGCATTGGAACCGTCCAAGAAAACATCCATCCCGGCGACGTGGCGGAATACAAAGCCAACTTCTTCTAGTGCCATGACTGCATCAGGCAAGTCTTCGCGCCGTAGAAGGATGTCAACATCCTGTGTGTTGCGAACTGCGGCCTCGTCCACGCGAGTAACCCAGGCAGCAACGGCATTGCCGCCGACGACAGCATAAAGAACAGAAGCATTTTCTAGTGCTGCTGTCGCTCGCAACAGTCGTTCCTTGACTTTTTCCACAGCAGATACCATCCGATCCAGCGAAAAGGGGCTGAGTGTCAGTGACATGGTACAGTCTACCCTATTTCACTGCCGGTTCCAGCAGTGTCAGCGTTTTGGCGTCGGCATCCAGGCAGGCGCGGACACCGAGGGGCAGGGTGTAGTTTTGGGGGATGTGGCCGAAGGGGAAGCCCAGTACGGTCGGCTTGCCGTAAGGGCCGAGCAAATCCGACCAGATCTGGCGCATGGGGAGGGTTTTGCTGTCGTCGGCGTCCGTGGCCTGACCGACGACGAAGCCGGCGGCGTCTGCGAGAAGCCCGGCTTCGGCGAACTGGACTAAGAAGCGCTCAATCCGGTGGGGTGCTTCGCCGATGTCTTCGATGAGCAGCAGCTTCCCGGCGGTCTCGATCTGGTACGGCGTGCCGAGGGTCGCGGCGACAAGCGAGAGGCAGCCGCCGCAGAGCAAGCCTTCGGCAGTGCCGGAAACCAGCGTTTCGGCGGCGTGACCTGGCACTGTTCCAGCAGGCTGTGGCGATTGCAGCAGGCTGATCTGCCAGTCCAGCAGGGCCGGCGCGAGAGCGCCTAGCTCAAACACAAGCGGCCCATGCAGGGCGATGGTGCCGACACGCTGGTTGAGAGGAATGAGTAGCGAGGTCGTGTCGGAGTAGCCGACAACCATCTTTGGTGGCATCTTCGTCAGCGCGTCCCAGTCCAGCAGCGGCCAAAGGCGGCAGGCGGACGAGCCGCCGCGAGCGCACCAGATTACGTCAATTTCGGGGTCGCCGTAAAAGCGGGAAAAGTCGGCGGCGCGGGCGGCAGGTGTCCCGGCATGGTGGCCGTCGCGGACGCGGACAGAAGGCGCTTCCACAACGCGGAAGCCGCGCGACCGGAGCGCGGCGATCCCGGCGTCAAGCAAGTCAGCTTCCACGGGAGACGAGGGATTGACGATGCCGAGGGTCCCGCCGGGCGGCAGCGCCTGAGGAAAGCGCACGGCTTAAATCCCACTGCCGGAGATGTTTTCGTCGGGACAGGGCTGCCAGCTTTCGGCGCACATCGCGTCAAACTGGACCAGCAGCGGCTTTTCGGGGATTTTGTTCCAGACCGTGTCGAGCGCCCGCAGGATGCGGTCCGGGTGCTGCTCTTCTTCTATGGCTTCCAGGCGGCATTTCAGGTCCTCGATCTCTTGCAGCGACCGGCGGATAATCTCACCCATCGGGTCGGCGTTGCCGAGCGCCTGGTCCATCACCTGCTGGGTGGAGCGCTCCGAGATGTGTTTCCCGTCCTGGATCAAAATGCGTCCGGGAACGCCGACGACGCTGGTATTCGGCGGAACATCGCGCGTGACAACGGCATTTGCCCCGATCCGTGCGCCGTCGCCGACAGTGATGTTGCCCAGCACTTTTGCGCCCATGCCGAGCAAAACATTGCTGCCGACGGTCGGATGCCGCTTGGTCCTTTCCAGCGAAGTCCCGCCGAGCGTGACCTGGTGGTACATCAGAACATCGTCGCCGACCACCGCCGTTTCGCCGATCACGACCCCCGCCCCGTGGTCAATAAAGAAGCGGCGTCCAATCGTCGCGCCGGGGTGGATCTCGATATTGGTCAGGAACCGGCTCCACTGCGAGATCACCCGTGCGGGATAAAACCAGCCGCGCTTATAGAAACTGTGGGCGATCCGGTGGTAAAAGAGCGCCCAGAACCCGGCATAGGTCAGCACCTCGGCCACGGACCGAGCTGCCGGGTCTTTAATGAAAATCGTTTGAATGTCTTCGCGCAAATGCTGGAACACGTTGTCGTCCTCTGCGGTTTCAACAGAGTTTCGCGGCGGCGGGTTCCAACAGGCAGCAATTTCTTGATCCACACTCTTGATCCACACTCTTGATCCACACTCTTGATCCACACTCTTGATCCACACTCTTGGAACATAATTGCGGCACACGCGGTACAATGGGCAGTGAGGGAAAACAATGTTCGTCAAGTTTCTCACGGTCTGCTCGCTGCTGGGCCTGCTCTGCGGCGCTCTGACGTGCGGCACGGCGCAAAGCGAGCCGCAGACGGCTGTCTCTGCCCCGCACTCTCAAGGCCGTATCACGGCAATCTTCCAGGGGCTTCGCAGCCGCGATGGCTACCTGCGGGTCTCGCTGTACGACCGGGCGGACGGCTTTCCAAACGGCAACCCGGTCGCCCGCCGCGACTTTCTGCTGCCGGCGCTTGATCCGAGGACGCCGCTGGACTCGCTTTCCGTGATCTTTGACGGCCTTCCGCCCGGCACATACGCAGTGTGCGCGTTTCACGACCGGGACGGCAGCGGGCGGCTTTCAGAGAACTTTCTCGGCATTCCGCAGGAAGAATGGGGCATGTCAAACGACCCGCGCCCGAAGTTCCGCGCCCCGCGCTTCGAGCAGGCCCGGCTCGGCCTCAGTGCGCTGGAAGCAAAAACAATTACGATTCGGCTGCACAAGTAGCCGCTTGACAGGTCGCCGTAAAAAACGCATAATGGGTTATCGTGTATGATTTACATGATTAGTGTGCCAATTCCCATTATCCTTCACACGATTTTCATTTTTCAGAGAGATACTATTCCATGCCTTCCGACACCAAAGAATTCTCATTGAAGGACCACTTCTACGGTGCGGCGACTGTTGGCGAGCGCGGCCAGATCGTAATCCCGGTGGAAGCGCGAAAACGCTACGGGATTGAGACCGGCGACAAGATTTTGATCATGGGCGCTCCGCACGAGCGCGGCTTGATGCTGATCAAGATTGAAGCGATGCGTGAGTTTATGACCACGATTTTGTCGGATTTGCAGGCAATGGAACAAGAAATCGCGCAGGGCGGCGCTCGCCCGGCAAAGACGGAGGACGACGCTTCTTGAAACGACCGACACGGATGAAACGCTGTGCATGGATGAAACGCCATACCGCCGGCATCGCCGCCGGACTGCTGGCCGTTTCCACAGCCCCCCTCGCGGCTCAAGTGCCGGCATCCCCGGCTCAAGTGCCGACAGCGCAAACGCCGGCAGCGCAAACGCCGGCAGCGCAAACGCCGGCAGCGCAAACGCCGGCAGCGCAAACGCCGGCAGCGCAAACGCCGGCAGCGCAAACGCCGGCAGCGCAAACGCCGACGCGGACTTACACTTTAGACCAGGTGCTGGCAATTGCCCTCGGCAACAACTCGTCCGTCCGGCTGGCCCAGGAAAAAGTGCTGAAGGCGCAGCAGCTTATCTTGGAAGCGAATGCCGGCGGCCTGCCGAGTATCCGCGTGGACATCGTTGACACGCTTTCCGGCAACAAAACATTCGGCACCGCCGCAGGCGGCAGCAACGCCACCGGCACGCTGCCCGGCGGCGGCGCGATCCCGGTCATCATTGACACCGGCGGCGGCAATGCCACCGGTGTTGTCAGTTCCGGCGGCGGCGGGACCGCGACGGGAGCCGGCGCGACTTCGACCGGCACGACAACGACGAATACAACGACAACGACCGGAGCAACCACTACCAATTCCAGCCCTACCAATACTACCCTCGGCGGTGGCGGGACAAGCGGGACCGGGAGCGGGACCGGAACGACCGGGACCGGAACGACCGGGACCGGAACGACCGGGACCGGCACAACAGGAACCGGGACGAGCGGAACGGGAACAGGCGGGACAGGAACGACTGGAACCGGGACCGGAACCACAGGAGCAGGCAGTACGGGAACGTTCGGGACGACCGGCCCGACCTCTCAAATCCGGTCCAGCAGCGCCGACTTGCCGCCGATCATGCAGCGTTACTCCCAGGCAGCCGGGCCGGGAACAGGCACGGCGCAGAAGCTCAGTCCACGCGACACGACCGGCACGGGAACAGGCACGGGCCAGCAGCCCGGCAACGGCTCGCTGAACAACGGCACCGGCGGCCACAACAACAACTACAGCGCCCGGCTGTCTTTAACACAGGGCATTGACATCTTTAACCTCGTTCCGGCGGCGCAGGATGTCGAGCGGTTTACCCGCGACTTTTATGTGACCGACTTAGAGCGGGTGCAGAACGAAACGGCGCTTTCGGTCAAAGACCAGTATTTCAATGTCCTGCGCGACCAGCAGCAGGTCACGGTAGACCAGCAGCAGGTGACCGCCGACCAGGAAAGCGTGCGTGTCACCCAGGCGCGGGTCACGGCGGGGGCCGCCGCCGAGTTTGATCTGCTGACGGCGCAGACGACGCTTTCTAACGCCCAGCAGGTGCTGTCGTCGGCCCGGAACACGCTGACGCTGGCCCAGGTTAACTTAAACAACCTGCTGGGGCTGGATGCCGACACGCTGCTCAGCCTGCAAGTGCCGGCCGTGCCGCCGCTCACCCAGACATTCGACAAACTGGCGCTGACCCGGTTTGCGTACACCCGCCGTCCGGAGCTTCGGCAGGCGGACAACAACATCCGCATCGCCCAGCGCCTTGTCAAGCTGGCGGGGGTGGGCCTGCTGCCGTCGCTGAGCCTTGTCGGGGCGGGCAACTATAACGGCTATATCGTCACCGGCTCTCACAGCACGGTAAGCCTGTCGGCGGTGCTTGGCGTTCCTCTTTACGATGGCGGGACGACGCAGGCAAAGATCAGAGAAGCCCAGTCAGACCTGCGCTCACAAAAGATTACCCAGGGCCAGCTTCAGGAAAATGTCGCGATTGAAGTCCGGCAGGCCCTCTCAAACATCAACGATGCCCAGACCCGCGCGTCCTCCGCCGGTCTCGGCGCTCAGCAGGCGGCGGAAGCGTACCGGCTGGCAAGAGTGCGTTACCAGAACGGCATCGGGACGATTCTCGATGTCGTCAACGCCCAGGCCCAGCTTGCCCAAGCACGCTCGAACCTGCTGAACGCCCAGTTCGATTACCAGACTTCGCTTGCCCAGCTCACCCGCGCCCTCGGCGGGCGGTAAGACAGAATGCAGCTTCAGGAGATAGACAGTATGACGAGTCAGCGTGCCGCAGCGGCACTTGCTTGTATTTTCTTGCTTTTCGCCCTCGCCGGGTGCGGCCCAAAGACGGGCGCAGACAGCGGCAAAGGCGGGAAGGCGGGTAAAGGCGGCGGGGCCGGGCCGAACGCGCCGCTGCCGGTGGAAGTGATGGCGGTCCAGCGCGGAACCATTGCCGACTCGGTACTGGTCACCGGCAGCATCGCCGCGCTTCAGGACGTGCAGCTTTCGGCGCGGGTTTCCGGGCGCGTAATTGCCGTGAATTACCGCGAAGGCCAGCTTGTCCGGGCCGGGCAGGTAATTGTTCAGCAGGACGCCACCGATTTAGAAGCCACCGTTCGGGCCGCCCAGGCCAATGTCAGCCAGGCCCAGTCCAACGTCAGCTCGAACGTCGCCAAAGTCTCGCAGGCCCAGACAAACTACACGCTTGCGGTCCAGACTGCGCGGGCGGCGGTCGCGCAGGCCCGCGCCCAGGTGGCAAACTCTCAGCAGAATTACCAGAAGATCAAAGGCGGCTCCCGGCCGCAGCAGGTCCTGCAAAGCCGGGGCCAGCTTCTCTTGGCGAAAGCCAATCTCGACAACGCGCTGACGAACCTCAATCGGGAGAAAAGCCTCTACTCGCAGGGCGCGATCGCGAAGTCAGACTTGGACACGGCGCAGACCAATTACTCAGTGCTTCAGCAGACTTATGCGATTCAGCAGCAATCTCTGTCGCTGACAGTGCAGGGGAACCAGTCGGAAGACATCGCCGCCGCACTGGCCCAGCTTCAGCAGCAGCAGGCGAACTTGCAGACTGCAACCGCAAACCAGCAGACCGTGCAGCTCCGGCGCGACGACATCGCCGCCGCCCAGGCCGCCTTGCAGCAGGCGAAATCTGCGGTCTTGCAGCAGCAGGCAACGCTGGCATTCGACCAGCAGCAGGTTTCCTACACCCAGCTTCGGTCGCCAATTGACGGCATCATCGCCGCCCGGACTGTCGAGCCGGGCCAAATCGCCTCGCCCGGCAATAACCTGATGCGGATTGTCAATGTGAAGACGGTTTATTACGAGCCGACGATCTCCGAGACCGACTTCTCCGAGACCAATGTCGGCGATCCCGTGATTGTCAATGTGGACGCCCTGCCGGGCCGGTCGTTCAACGGCGTCGTCAAGGCAGTCTACCCCGCCGCGTCAAGCGGCAGCCGGCAGTTTACACTCCGGGTCGCCGTGCCGAACCCAACCAATGAACTGCGCCCCGGCATGTTCGCTCGCGGCGCGCTTCTTGCCAATGTTCACCGCAACGTGATTGTCGTGCCGGTAAGCGCCCTGGTTCCGGTCAACAGCGATGCCGCCGCCGCATCCAGCGAAGGCACGGCGACCGGCGGGACCGATCTGCCGCCGCAGCAGGTGTTTTTGGTCGGGCCAAACAACAAAGCCGTCGCTCGCAAAGTGAAAACCGGCATCGTGACGGCAAGCCAAGCCGAGATTCCATCCGGCCTTGCCCCCGGCGACACGCTGGTGACTGTCGGCCAGGGCCAGCTTCAGCCGGGCCAGACCGTCAAAGTAGAAAGCGCCGCAAATGGCGTCGGCGCAGGGCTGGCGACACAGTAGCCGCGAGAACATTTAAGCGCGTGGGACTGAAGTCCTACGCTATGGGGCGCAGACGCCTACTCTTCACCTTCGTGGAGAAGGAGCAGAATAAGAGCACCTTAATCTTTGTCCTTACCCTCGGAGATTAGGCGCTTCGCCTCACAGCGTAAGATTTTCATCTCGCGCATTCTTTAACCTTATCTGCTAGAAATACTGAGGAACTTATGGGACTGACACGCCTTGCGATCTCCCGCCCTGTCGTTATTCTAATGATGGTTTCCGCCTTTCTTGTGCTGGGAATCATCTCCTACTTTAAGCTGCCCGCCGAGCTGAACCCGAAAGTGGACTTCCCGCGCGTCACCGTGCGGACCACCTATGCCGGCACGAACCCGCAGGAAATGGAAACGCTGGTCACGAAGCCCATTGAAGACGCGATTTCCGGCGTTTCTGGCGTTCAGGAAATTGACTCCTACTCCGAGCAGGGCGTTTCCACCGTTTCGATCCAGTTTTTCTTCGGCACCAATCTGGACACCGCCGACGCCGATGTCATCCAAAAAGTGGATGCCATTCGGAAGCTGCTGCCGCCGGCGTCCGACTCGCCTGCCGTTCTGAAAGCGGACACCAGCGGCCAGCCGGTCATGCACATCGCCATGCAGAGCAAAGTGCGGCCCCAGCGGCAGCTTCAATCGCTGGCAACAAACATTGTTCAGCCGGCCTTGGAGCAGGCTACCGATGTCGGGACGGTTGCGGTTGCTCAGGGCGCCCTGCGGGAAATCCGCGTGTCCGTTCCCGCCAGTCGGCTGGCCGCCTACGGCATCACCATCCCCCAGCTCGCTCAGGCCATCGGCAACGCGAATGTCAATGTCGCGAGCGGCTTTATTCAGTCGGGGAGCCAGTACTACAATGTGCGGCTCATCGGTGAGTTCGCCAACGTCGCTGAAATTCGGAACTTGAAGCTAAATTTTGCGGGAACATCGGCCGCCGGCACCAGCACCGCCGCAGGGTCTGCGCCCGGAGCCGCACCTGCCGCTGCAAGTGGAGCAGCAGCATCAAACCAGGTCGTCGCTCTCGGCGACATTGCAACCGTCCTTGATACCAGCTCGCAGCAGACACAGGATGCGTTCTTGAACGGACAGCCGTCCATTGGCATTGATGTCCTTAAAACAACCGACGGCAACACGCTTGCTGCCGTCGCCGGCGTCAAAGAGCAGATCAAAAAGCTCGGCAAAATCCTGCCGCCGGACATCACATTTACGATCTCGACTGACCAGTCGGAAAACGTCAACTCGAACCTCAACGACGTTGTCGTCTCGCTCGTGCTGGGGGCGATGCTTGCGGTGCTGGTCGTGTTCATCTTCCTGCACAACATTCGCGGCACGATCATCATTGCCATTGCCATCCCGACTTCGATGATTGCGACGTTCCTGCCGATGTACGCGCTCGGCTTCACGCTGAACACGCTGTCGCTCTTGGGGCTGTCGCTGGCGGTCGGCATTCTCGTCGACGACTCGATTGTCGTCTTAGAGAACATCAACCGGCACCTCGCGATGGGCGAAGAGCCGTACCAAGCGGCGATTAATGGCCGCTCCGAGATCGGCTATGCGGCGATTACGCTGACCTGCGTTGACCTGGTCGTTTTCCTGCCGATTGGCTTCATGGGCGGGGTCATCGGCGAGTTCTTCCGGTCATTTGGGATCACCGTTGCGTTTGCCACGCTTTTCTCGCTGTTCGTGTCGTTCACGCTGACCCCGATGCTGGCCGCCCGCTGGTACAAGAAGGGCGACAAGAACGAGTACGACCACGGCTTCGCCGGTTCGTTCGACCGCAACTTCGTGAAGTTTGAGGACTTCTACCGCCGCGTTCTGCGCGGGGCGCTGACATTTGCCTATGTTCCCCGTTACAAGCGGACCGGCGGGTCAGCGCCGGCTCTGCCCGTTCGGCTCGCCCAGGGGTTCGCGGGATGGTGGCTGCGCGGCCCGGTACTGGTGCTTTTAGCCGGAAACCTCTTTTTGGTCGCCATCTTCGGCATTTTCGGCAAGGGGCTGGGCTTCCGGTTCGCGCCTGACCAGGACCAGGGCCAGGTTTCCATTCTGGTACAAGCGCCGGCGGGGTCGTCGCTGGCATTCACCGAGGGGATTACAACGCAGATCCAGAACGTCATCCAGAACACCCCGGAGATCAAAAGCGACACCAAGTTTGTTTCAACCACCGTCGGCGATGCCGGTCCGGGCCAGAACGCGACCGGCACTCAGTACGCCCATGTGGACCTGACCCTCTACGACCGGCGGAGCATCCTCGATAACATGCAGTTCTGGAAGCATGACCATTTGCGGGACCGCTCAGATGTCGAGGTTGCAAACCAAGTGGGAGCGCTCACCAAGAACATTCCCGGCGCCCGCATTCTGCCCGCAAACGTCAGCGGCTTCGGCGGCGGCGCTCCGCCGCTTGAAATTGACCTGACCGGCCCGGACTTCAACCAGCTCCAGGCCGCAACGGCGCAGGTGCAGAAACTGGTCTCGGAGCCTGGTTTTGGCACCTACAATGTAGATAACTCGTTCAAGAACAGCCAGCCGGAAGTGGAAGTGCGGCTCGACCGGATTAAAGCGCCGGAGTTCGGCCTCAGCTTGCAGCAGGTCGCGTCGGCCCTCGCCGACTCGGTCGCGGGCAACCAGCAGTATGAATACCGCGACCCCGCCGACGGCCAGCAGTACTACATTCGGGTCCAGCTTGTGGACGCCGACCGCTCGAACCCGCAGGCAATCTCCCAGATCATTGTCGGCTACCAGAACGGTAACCCCGTCCACCTCGGTGATGTCGCCAGCGTGACAAACGGCTCCGGCCCGGTCAAGATTGACCGCTTGAACCGCCAGCGCAAAATCGCGGTAACGGCGTACCTGCGCCCCGGCTACCCGCCGGGGACGGTCGGCGCACAGATTGACGCGAAGCTAAAAACCATGGATCTCGGCCAGGTGACCTACTCCCTCGGCGGCGAGTCGCAAACGATTGGGCGCGAGATCGGCTATTTGGGAACGGCGTTCTTCTTAGGGATTATCCTGACCTATATGCTGATGGCGGCGCTGTTCAATAACATGATTTATCCGCTGTCAATCATGCTGTCGCTGCCGCAGGCATGGGCCGGGGCGATTATCGCCTTGACCATCGCCCACGAGCCGCTGTCGCTTATTGCCATGATCGGGATCGTGTACCTAAACGCGATTGTCAACAAGAACGCCATTCTCTTGGTGGACTACACAAACACTCTGCGCGGACGCGGCTACAAGCGCCTCGACGCTATCTTAGAGGCTGCGCCAATTCGTTTGCGTCCGATCCTGATGACGACGTTTACGATTATCGTCTCAACGCTGCCGACCGCGCTCGCGCTCGGACGCGGCGCGGGCTTCCGGCAGTCGCTCGGTGTCGCGGTCACCGGCGGCATCATCCTGTCGCTGATTTTGACTCTGATCATCGTCCCGTGCGCCTACTTCCTGTTCGACAACTTCTCGACCTGGCTGGGGCGCGTCATCTGGCACCGCCAGATCCCCGCCGAAGCCCTCGCCTACGGCGGCACGGACGCCGACATTCGTACTGAGACTGAGCGGCAGCGCGACCCGGAGCCGCTGGATTAAGGAACCCCTCCCGCTCGTTCCTCGCTCCCTCCCCTGTCAGGGAAGGGCCGTACAGAGTTGAAGCAGAGAAGAAAACAGCCCCTACCTCTTGATAAGAGGCAGGGGCTGTTACCATGTGGACTGCCTCTGGCCCTTCCCTAACAGGGGAGGGAGCGAGGGACGAGCGGGAGGGGTTCCTATTGTTCCTGATACTCCCGCCACAGCGCCTCAAACTCATCCACGAGACCCCCCAGCACGTCAAAGCCGCCCTGCCAGAACTGCGGGTCGCTGAGGTCTACTCCCACCCGCGCCATCAGCTCCTGCGGGGTCAGGCTACCGCCGAGAGCCAGCATGTCCAGGTACTTCTGGGCGAACGCCGGGCCGCCGGTTCTGGCCTGCTGGTACAGCGACAGCACTAGCAGCTCGCCGAACGAATAAGCATAAACGTAAAACGGCGACCCGATGAAGTGACTGATGTACGACCACCAGAGCTGATGCTCGTCGCCGAGTTCTACCGAGTCACCGAACATCGCCTGCACTTCGCGCTGCCAGTACTCCCCGAACTCTCCCGTGGTCAGCTCGCCCTGCTCACGGCGGTGCTGATGGATCGCCAGCTCAAAGCGGTACATGGCGGTTTGGCGCGGGATCGTCGCGAACGCGCCTTCAATCTTCTCGGCGTACAGCGCGAGCTTGTCTTTCAAGGGCGCCGACGCGCTCGCCTGCTCGAAGACCAGCATCTCGCCGAACGTGGAGGCAAGCTCGGCCAGCGGCAGCGTGCCGTGGAAGTTCAGGAGCGACTGGGAGCGGGACAGCGACGCATGGACCCCGTGGCCCAGCTCATGCGCCAAAGTCATCACGTCCTTCATGCGGCCCAGGTAGTTTACCAGCACATACGGGTGCGTGTCCGGAGTGACATACGAGCAGAACGCTCCGCTTGCTTTGCCTTTGGTCGCCGGGGCATCAATCCAATTTTTATCAAAGAACTCGGCAGCGCGGTCCCGCATGTCCGGCGAAAAGCCGCCGAACGCTCCCAAAACCATTGCCTGCGCCTGCGGGTAAGCGATCACTTCTTCGGCAGTGAACAGCGGCGCATAGCGGTCGTAGTGGGTCAGCGTGTCTACGCCCAAAATCTCGCGCTTTAAGTGGTAGTACCGGGCGACCAAGGGGTAGTTCTGGACAACCGTGTCTACAACGAGGCTGACTGTCGCTTCGTCCAGCTCGTTTGCTTCATGCCGCGACTCCTGCGCCGACGTATAATGCCGCAGGCGGTCCGACACATTCTTGTGTTGCAGCAGCGTGTTGAAGATATAGGTCAGTGTCCGGGAATGCGGTTTCAGCCCGGCGGTGAAGGATTCCGCCGCTGTGCGCCGGACCTCGCGATTAGGGTCCATAAACTTAGCCGTAATCTGGGCCAGCCCCAGCTCCTGCCCGTTCCAGGAGAACACAGCGTTAGACGTTGTCTCCTCAAACAGCCGGCCAAACGCCCGCCCGCCGGTGTTTGCCAGTTCCTCCATGAGCCGCTCTTCCGTCTCGGAGAGCATGTGCGAGCGGGCCGCCCGGACGACTCCGATAAAGTGCTTGTACGGCGCGATTTCCGGCGTATTTAAGAGCGGCGCGAGCGCGTCGTCGGCGGCTGCCGCAAGCTCCAGCTCAAAGAACAGCAGCGGCAGGGAAAGCCGTGTCCCCTGCTCCTGCATCTTTTGCATGAATGCGCCCCGCGCCGGGTCGCCGGTATCGGTGGTGAACAGAAGCGACGCGAACGTCATCGGCTTGGCCGCTTGCTGCTGGATCGCCTCGTACTCCCGCAGCGCCGCACCCAGCACGTCCATAGACAATTCAGGCGAGACGATTTTACCTTTGTAGTCGGATTCAAACTGCTCGGCGCGGGCCTGCACGGCGGCCAGCGTCTCGCTGATTTTCGGGTCGTCTATGCCGCTAAATAAGTCGCCCAGGTTCCAATGCACGTCCGCGTGAAGTTCGGTAGTTTCAGTAATCTCGGTAGTTTCAGGAGTCAAAAGTCAGTCTCATTTCTTGAAAAATTTTTAATAGTATACCCCGGCGCAAGACATTGTGAAAAAAGTTGCAATGTCGAGCGCCGCTGGGTACAATAAAAACAAAGGAAAAGACGCATGGCGGCAATCGAAACAATCAAACAGAACCCGCTGATGGCTGGAGTGAGACAAACCAAGATCATCCTAGAAATGATTAAGTTTGAGCATACGGTCTTTATGCTGCCGTTTGCCTTGATGGCGGCGGTTATTGCCGGACACCGAGACTGGCTGATGCTTGCCTGCAAGCTGCCCTGGATTTTGCTCGCAATGGTCGGTGCCCGCTCCGCTGCGATGGCGTTCAACCGCATCGTAGACCGCAGCTACGACGCCCGCAATCCGCGCACTGCAACGCGGGCTATCCCTGCCGGCCTGCTGTCTGTCCCGCAGGTGACGCTGTTCACGGTAATTGCGTCGGCGCTGCTTGTCTTCGCCGCGTCCATGCTGAACCCACTGGCGCTTGCGCTGTCGCCGGTCGCGCTGCTGCTGGCGCTGGGATACTCGTACACGAAGCGCTTTACGGCGTTCTCGCACTTCTTCTTGGGACTAGCGCTCGCGGTGGCGCCGGTGGGCGCGTGGATTGCCGTCACCGGACGGATTGACCCGCCTGCACTCTGGCTCGGCGGGGCCGTGGTCTGCTGGCTGTTCGGCTTCGACATTCTGTATGCGCTTCAGGACACCGAGTTCGACCGGGCGAATGGGCTGCACTCCATGCCCGCACTGCTTGGTCCCGCCCGCGCTCTTGTCGTTTCCCGCATTTCTCACGCCGTCATGGTTGGCCTCTTGGTGATGGCCGGCCTGTCGGCGCATTTGGGCATCGTTTATTTCGCGGCAGCGCTGCTCGCCGCCGGAGTCGTTGCCTGGGAGCAGTCGCTTGTGAAGCCGCACGACCTGTCGCGGCTGAATATGGCGTTCTTTACGCTGAACGGCTACCTCAGCGCAGGGCTGTTTGTGCTGACGCTCGCCGATGTCCTGACGCACTCGCTCCGCTTATGATCCGCCGCCTTATAATTTACTGCGTTATGATCCGCTGCCGATGGAGACTGCGCCGCCGTGCGACTGGTCCAGCAGCTTGGCTTCCTGCGCGTCCAGCGCCGTGTTATAGTGCAGCAGCTTCTCCGCCATGACCGTGGTGCCGTGCGGGTCGGAGCGCTGAAACTCGATGTGGTCCGCCATCTTCCGCACGAGGTCCAGCCCGAAGCCGCCGAGGCGCTCGGAGCCGTCCAGATCGAGCCGGGCGGAGCCGGCCTCGCGGACATCTTTGAACGGCAGGCCGACGCCTTTGTCCTCAACGACAACGACAATTCGGTCGGCGTGGTATTCCAGCATCACCAGGAAGCGGCCATCTTTAAGTGTCTGAGCATGGCGGACGACATTGGTACATAATTCGCCGACAATAAACTCAATGTCGCCGATGTCCTGCTGAGTGACACCCATATCTTCGAGCAGTGTGTGGCCGACACGCCGGGCAATCCGCAGGTAGGTCCCGTCGCCGGGCAGGTCAAGCGAGACTTTGAGTATCATAATACGAAAAGTGTTCCCGAAACAAGGAACCTCTGAAACAGGGAGCATCCCATGAGCATCCGTATCGGCAGTGTTCCTTACCTCAACGAAAAGCCGCTTACCCGCTGGTTCTCGCACACGGACGCGGGCCGGGAGTCGGGGATTGAAGTCGTTTACGCCGTGCCGTCCCAGCTTGCCCGGATGCTGGCCGGCGGCGAGATCGCAGCGGCTCTCGTGTCGTCGTTCGAGTATTTCCGCACCCCCGGCTACGTCCTCGCCCCCGGCGTTTCCATCTCCGGCCAGGGCGATATCGAGTCGGTCCGGGCGTTCGCGAAACTTCTGTGGCGCAAAGTCGAGTCGCTGGCGCTCGACACGTCTTCTCTCACATCGGTCGCGCTGCTCAAGATTTTGCTGGCCGAACAGCTTGACTCTCATCCGGCGTTCCTCCACGCCGCGCCTGACCTAGACTTCATGCTCGCCCAAGCCGACGCCTGCCTGCTCATCGGCGACAAAGGCTGGCTGGCGCACCGAGATGGCCTCAATGTCGTAGACCTAGGCCACGGCTGGCGGCGCTTGACCGGCCTGCCGTTCGTTTACGCTGTCTGGCTCGGCAAGCCGGAGCATATCACGCCGCACTTGATTGACTCACTTGCAACCGCAAAAGCCTGGGGCCTCACCCAGATTGACGTGATTGCCGCCGAGGAAGCCGAGCGCATCGGCACCACGGTCCGTAAGTGCCGGCACTACCTCACCGAGGTCATGGATTACGACTTCGGCGAAGAGCATCAGGAAGCGCTTGCGCTGTTCGGCGCAAAGGCCCACGCCCAGCAGCTTTTGCCGTGCCTGCCCGGTCCGGTTTTAGTGGTATAATCAAAAGCAGGAGAATTCCCGATGCTGACAGCTCAAGACATCTACGCGGCAGCACGAACCTTGTCCTTGCCGGAGCGCCTGCGTTTGGCCGCCCTCCTCTTAGATGAGCTGGACCAGCCTGCCTTTGATCAGGCTGATCTCAGCAAGCTTGCTGGATATAGCGACACTTGGACTGAAGAAGACATTCAGGATTTCAAGCAGTTTTCCATTCGCCATTTAAGTTCAACAGAAGGACTCTTGGAAGCGGAACAAGACGACGCACTTCCTCCTCTGGAAGAGTTTCTGAAGATAAAAATGGAGCAAAGCCTTGAACCGGAGCATATTTGATCCGGGTGATTTAGTCGTTATGGATTTCCCCGGCGCGGTGGTAACGAAGCGGCGTCCCGCAGTTATTGTCTCTTCTAAACTTTATCATTCGCAGCGCCCTGACCTGATTGTCGGTTTAGTGACCAGCCAAATTCCAGCAGTGCAAACGGCGACCGATTGGCTGCGGGTGGATTGGGCTGGCGTAGGATTAAGACTGCCATCAATTTTTCGGGCATTTCTGTATGCCGTTCCACGCTCAGAGGTCATCGTTCGCGTAGGAAAATTGACCCCAGCCGATTGGGACGGCGTCAAAAAGTCAATGGAACAAGCAGTTGGTCCCTTCTAAGAGTGGTATAATTTTCTTATGGCTGGACACACACATGGGGCGACGAGCGGGCGCGGACTCTGGCTGTCGCTGGGGATGACTGGGGCGTTTGTCGCGGCGGAGGCATACTTCGGGATTAAGGCGCATTCGCTGGCGCTGGTCTCGGACGCGGGGCATAATGTCAGCGACGCGCTGGCGCTCGGCCTCGCCGCTTACGCCGTCTGGGTCGCCCGCCGCCCGGCGTCGCCCGGCAAGACCTTCGGCTACCACCGGGTTGCGATCTTGACCGCGCTCGGCAACGCCGCTGCGCTGGTCGTGATTGCTCTCGGCATTTTAGTGGGCGCGTTCACAACACTTCAGCACCCTCATCCCGTTCAAGGCAGTCTGATGATCTGGGTCGCCGCGTTCGGCGTCTTTATGAACACGGTCATTGCCGGGATGCTGCAAGGCGAAAGCAAGCATTCTTTGAACGCCCGCGCCGCTTATATCCACATGGCCGGGGACGCGCTCTCGTCGCTCGGCGTCGTCATCGCCGGGCTGCTGATCAAAGCCACCGGCTGGACACTCGCCGACCCGCTTGTTTCCGTGCTGATTGCCGGCTTCATTCTCTACTCGTCGTGGGGCATCATCGGCGAGGCGACGAACATCTTGATGGAAGGCACACCGAAGGGAATTGAAGTGGAGGCGCTTGCCGCCGCCATTCGCGCAACCCCGCCGGTCATTGATGTCCACGACATGCACGTTTGGACTGTCAGCGACGGCCTGCACTTTTTGTCCTGCCACATTGTCCTGCCCGGCGACTGCACCGTCAGCGAGAGCCAGTCCATCGTTGCAGTGCTGAATGAGCGCCTGCGTGAAGACGGCATCGGCCACGTCACCATTCAGACCGAAACCGAAGGCGGCGACACCTGCCGCCACCCCGCTGACGCGCTTTACTGCGCCCTCCACCCCAGCCATGACCATGCCGGATGCAGCCATTAACCCAACCCGGCTCACGCACCGGGTGGGTTTTAGTGCTTCAAGAACTGCACGGCGATAATCAGGCTGATGACAGAAGCCAGCGCGATCCAGTGAAGGTTGGTGAGACGCTTGGCGAACAACCCCAGACACACGGCGCAGAAGACGATGGGGAGTACGATGGTCATGGCAGCGAGGTCTCCGAAGCGGCCTCGGACAAAGGCGCACGCTCGGTGCGAACCCAGCCGTCGGCAGATGTTTTCGACTTTCGGCGGCCCGTGAACAGCAGGGCAAACTTCCAAAGGGCGTAAAACGGGGCGCGGGCCAGCGCAGCGTAGGCATCTTTGCCGGCTCCGGCAACGCGCAGGCCACCCAGCACATAAATGCAGAGGCCGAGCAGGCCGGATGCGGCGGCGGAAAGCCAGAAAAGCGGATGCGGGAGCAGGTGCGCCGCTGTGCCGAAGGCGGTTAATCCGGCAAACAAGAGCAGCAGGGCGGCAAGCTCGGCCAGCGGCGGAATCAAAAGATCCCAGGCGGCGTCAAGCAGCAGCAGGCTTCGGCGGCGGATGGCTTCGCCCAGCAGCGGCAGGGCGCGTTCCCGGACCAGGCCGAAGCGTCCCCTCTCCCACCGGCTTCTTTGCGAGGCGGCCTGCCCGGCAGTGGCGGGCATCTGAGCCTCGACCCGTGCTTCGGGAACATACTGGACGCGCAGATTGAAGCGGCGGGCCAGCTCCAGGCCGTAATCTAAATCTTCGGTCAGGCTGCCGCCGGGCCACGGCAGCGCCTCGGCCAGCGGGCGCGTAAACGCCATGCCGTTGCCTTTCAGGCCCGCACTCAAGCCAAGCGTGTCCCGGCCCAGCGGCTTTACATGGTTGACCAGATCGAACGCCGCCGTCATCAGCGCGGCCCGCCAGCCGTCGCGGGCATTCAGCACCCCGTAGCGTCCCTGCCACGCCCCGTAGCCACGCGGGTCGGCGCCGTGGGAGATGCAGGCGCTGAGATGCTGAAGGAAGTCGGGCGCGGCCTGCGTGTCGGCGTCAACGACCACAAACGCATCGGCGACAAGGGGACGGGCCAACAAGTGCTGGATGGCATGGTTGAGAGCGTAGCCTTTGCCGCGCTCGTCCGGGTTTGTGCGCTCCAGGACGGTCGCGCCCAGATTCCGAGCAATCGCGGCGGTGCGGTCGGTGCAGTTGTCGGCGACGACGACAATCTCGATGCACTCGGCGGGATACAACTGCGCTTTGAGGCTTGCCAGCGTTCCCGCCAGCACAAGCTCCTCATCGTGCGCCGGGACAACGACGGCAAGAAGGAGCGGAGCCGTGTCCAGCGAGGCAGGGCGGCGGCAGGCAGACGCTGCGGCCGCCAGCAGGACCAGCAGGGAAGCCGTTGCCGTCAGCGCCGCCGCGCCGACCAGACCCGTAACAATGCCAAACGCCATTGTCAGCATCTTAGGCTCCTGCCATGCGCTTGCGGAGCCACGCCGGGCCGGAGGCTTGAATGCGGTTCAGTGTCACGCCGATGACTTTGTCCCGGCCCAGCCCATCTAAAGCTTCGTTGACCACATCGCGCGGCGTCACGCCGGCACGGGCGACCACGAGAACGCCGTCCATGTGCCGGGTCAGCGGCAGGGCATAGTCGGTCGCGACCGCCGGCATGTCAACAATGACCACGTCAAACGCCGTGCGGGCGGAAAGAATAAGCTGCGCGACGCGCGGCGACCGGACGAGTCGGGGCGGGTTCGACGGCAGCTTGCCCGCCGGAATAATCACAAGATTGTCCAAACCGGCGATTTGCAGCGTCGGCACCACATGGCTGTCGTCTTCTAAGACGGGAATGACACCTTCGCCACGCTGCGGCACGCCCAGCCGGCCCGCAAGCTCCCCTTTACCGAGGCTCAGATCAACCAGACAAACCCGTTTGTAGGTATCTCGCGCAATCGTCATCGCAAGATGGAGCGCGACCGTCGTTTTGCCCTCGCCCACGAGGGCGCTGGTCACTCCCAGCACAAAAGGCCGGTCAGTGCCGAGGGTTTCGCCGCTGAGAAGTGTCACGTCGCCGACGCCGGCGATCTGCCGCTCTAACGCGGCGTACAGGTGGCTGAACTCCGGCGGCGTCTTTTCGACGCGCAGATTGATGGCAGGCGGTGCCGGATATGCGGGAGCCTCTTCGCCGGCACCGGGGGACGTGGGAAACTCGTCCGGGCGCAGCGTCCGGTCGGGCCGGCCCAAGCTTTCCCGGTCCATCATCATCGTGGTCTCGAACGGCAGCACCTCAAAGTCGGTGTCGCTGCGCTCAGCTTGAAAGTTCGCGGCCGGCTTCGCGTTTCGGGCGTGGTGCAGGATTTTGGTCATTTCCCCCGCCTGCATCACCCGCGTGTGTGTCGGGAACGGCTCGTCTTCGGGAGCGAAATTTGAGCGGTCAGTCATCAGTGTTTATCTTTCTGGCCGCCTTCGGAAGTGAGGGCGAGACGCGAGCCGCCGGAAGTGCGGAGGTCGGCGGTTTCCGGCAGGGACGCCAGCACCGGCACACCCAGAAGGCGCTCGGTGTCGGCTTCATGGCGCAGAGAGTGGTCAGACCACTCGCTGAGAACAAGAAGAATTGCGCCAACAAGCGCTCCCAAAAAGAGGCTTCCAATCAGCATTCCGATTAGCTTGGTCCGGCCGGTGGTCGGGGCCGCATACGTGACTCCAATCGGCGAAAGGCTGTTGGAGGCGGTCACCCGGTCGAGGTTTGCCTGAAGCTGCACGGCGTCGCGCTGCTGGCGCAGCTTTTGGTCGAGCAGCTTGGCGTCGGCGTAATCGCTTGTTCGGTCGGCAAGCTGGCGCTGGGCGGCGGGGATTTTGTTCATCAGCGCTTGGTACTTGGCGATCTGCCGGCGCAGGTTCTGCATTTCCTGCTGGTCGGCGACCTCGGCAATCGCAGCATCGGCGATCTCGTTTTTGAGGAGCTGGTACTGCGGATTGTCCTGCATTTTGGTCTGCGTGTTGCGCTGGTTTTCCGGGGCGTTCGCTTTGGCTTTTTGCTGCTTTTGGAGGGCTGCGATGGTGCTGTCCACGGCAACCACATCAGGATGCTCCGGGGTTTTGCCGCCGGCGAGCAGGACTTCCCGGTTTGCAAGCAGATTGGCGATCTGGCGCTCGATGGGGGACTGCTGGGAAACAGTCTGCTCGGCGATGCTCATCGGCTGCATCTGGGCAAGCTGCTGCTGTAGGACTGTTTTCTTGGAGGCATTTTCTCCCAGCGTGACCTGCTTCTCATCAAGGCTTGCCTGCAAAGAGGAAAGCTGGCTGTTGTAGGCGCTGTCTGAGTCCGAAAGCTGGCCGCCGTAGGTAGCCTTGAAGTTTGTCAAGGCCACTTCCGCTTTCCGCATTCGAGAGTCCACCTGGCTAATCTGGCCGTTCAGGAAGTTGACGGAAGAAACGGAAACCGCCGAGCGGTCCAGCCCCACTTCCTGGATATACTGCTGCTGCAAGGCGTCTACGATGTTCTTGCATTCTTCGGGGCTGCTCCACACCAGGCTGACTGAGAACTGGTTGGTGCTTTCCACCGCCGCCGTCAGGTTCTTTTGCAGCAGGGCGCAGCGCGGATCGTCGGCTTGCGGGTCCACATTGATGGGGCTGGCGAGGTGTGCGTTTCGGAGCGCAGTATCCAGAAACCCGCCGGGCTGGTCCTGCTTGGACAGTTCTAGAAAGCGGTCTACATTCTTTTGGGCCGGCGTCGTATACGAGTTCTGCTGGCTGTCGGCGTTCAGGATGGCGTTCACGGTCTCCGTCTGCACCTGAGTCATGGCGGAAGCGTGGTACGTTTTGCTCCGGGCATACAGCGCCGTCATGGTCAGCAGGCTCACCAGCAGCAGCGCCGTCCAAAAAAGGCGCTGGTGGCGAAAGAACGAGTCGGCGATGCGGTAGATGATAGGGGTATTTTGGTGCATGAGTGTTGTTTTGGGATTGGTGTGAGTCTATTATACAACAAAAAACAAGTAAGCGGCCCGATATAAACGAGCTAATATGCGCCTTCGGCCCGCAGAACAGCGGGAATTGTCAGCAGCAGGATACGGAAATACAGGCCCACCGACTGGCGCTCGATATAATACAAATCCAGCTCAATGGAGCGCTCGAAGCTCAGCGACGCCCGGCCCGACACCTGCCACAGCCCCGTCACGCCCGGCAGGCAGAGCAGCCGCTGGCGCTGGCGGGCCGTGTACTTATCGGTTTCTTTCGGCAGGGCGGGACGCGGCCCGACTAGGCTCATGTCGCCTTTCAGCACGTTGATAAGCTGGGGCAGCTCATCCAAAGAAAACTTCCGCAGCACCCGCCCCACCCGCGTAATGCGCGGGTCGTTCTTCATCTTGAAGACCGGCCCAGAGCGCTCATTCTGCATTTCCAGCAGGTGCCGCAGGGCTTCGGCATCAGAAACCATCGAACGGAACTTGTAGAACCAGAACTCCCGGCCGTCTTTCCCGACCCGCGACTGCTTAAACAGAACCGGACCCGGACTATCCGCCCGAATCAGCAGGGCAATCACGGCAAACACCGGCCACAAAAGGAGGAGCGCCAGGGTGCAAAGCAGCACGTCGCACACGCGCTGCACGGTCTGCACCGCGCCGTGCTGAGAGGCGACTGTTTGAAGCAGCGGCGTGTTCCCTTCCCGTGCCGGCGCGTCGGCGGCTGGCAGAGACACGATTTGAAGGGTGGTCTCGGAAGCTTTGGTATACAAAGGTGTTTTCATAAGTCCGTGATTAATAAGCGCCGTGAGATGTTTGGCCGTCGCCACGATCAATCTTGCAAAATTCATGCCAAACCCAGACTAACAAGAGGCAAGGCTGCCCTTCCTTGCTTATCTTCGGAAAAACCTTCGGGAAACTGGAACCCTGACGATGCCTTTGGGCGACTTGTTCCCTTTTCCGCCGTAAAGCCTCAAATGCGGGTAGAATGTTTTCAGCACGAATTTTGCTCGGCAACACTTCACTAGGAGAAAACACAAAGTTATGGGAGCGATCCTCGTCACCGGCGGCGCTGGTTATATCGGCAGCCACACCAGCAAGCTGCTGCTCCAAAAAGGCTACGATGTCGTGATTTTAGACACGCTGGAACTCGGACACCGTGAAGTCTTACGTTTCCTGCCCGGCGCAAAGTTCGTTCAAGGCGAGATCGGGGACGGCGCTTTGGTCGCAAGCATGATCAAAGACTACGAGATCGACTCGGCGATCCACTTTGCCGCCTATGCGTCCGTGCCGGACAGTGTTGCCGATCCGGTCAAGTATTACCAGAACAACATTGTCAAGACGCTGACGCTGTTTGATGCGCTGGTTGCCGGCGGGGTCAAGCACGTTTTATTTTCCTCGTCGGCGGCGACGTTCGGCGAGACAAAGTATGTCCCGATTGACGAAAGCCACCCGCAGTTCCCGACAAATCCCTACGGGCAGACGAAGCTCGATGCCGAGCATATCCTGCACTGGTACAACGTTGCGTTTCAGATGAAAAGCATTTCGCTCCGCTACTTCTGCGCCGCCGGCGCGGACCCGGAAGGCGAGCTGGGGGAAGACCACACGCCCGAAACGCACATGATTCCCCTCACGCTGTTCGCGGCCCTGGGCCGCCGTTCCGACATCAAAATGTTCGGCTCCGATTACCCCACGCCCGACGGCACCGGCATCCGCGACTATATCCATGTGACGGACCTCGGCACAGCCCACATTCTCGGCTTGGAGGCTTTAAAGAACGGCGCGGAAACCACAGCGTACAATCTCGGCAACGGCAAAGGCTACTCGGTCAAAGAAGTGATTGAAACCGGCCGCAAAGTCACCGGCAAAGAAATTGTCGCCACCGAAGCCCCCCGCCGCCCCGGCGACCCGGCGGAGCTTGTCGCAAGCAGCGCCAAGATTGAAAAAGAGCTGGGCTGGAAGCCGCAATACGGCGACCTAGAGACCATCATGCGGACCGCCTACGAGTGGTTCGAGAAGCACCCGAACGGCTACAAGGGATAACTGAGAAAAGCACCTATGACTATCACACTGAACCTCGCCCCGGAAGACGAAGCACAGTTCAACAACATTGCTGCACAGCAGGGCAAAAATGCCGACACGCTGGCGTATGACCTTTTCACCTCTGCTCTAGCTCAGTATCGTGCTAAACATCATACTCCGATTGATGTGCAACCGCTTCCAGAGACCGAGCTATCCCCAGAAGAAGAAGCGGAAGCCATCAGTCTCGGCTTGGACGACAGTTTTGCCGGGCGCGTGACGCCACTCGCCGAGTGGAGCGCAAATTTCCACGCCCGCCATAACATTCCTGAAGGCATCAAGCCGATGACGCACGAAGAAGCGCTGCGGCTGCCGTGAATATCTATGCCATCTTGGTGTCGGATCAGGCTGATGCTGATTTAGACCGGATATTTCTCAGGCTTATGGCTCTTTCCTTGAAAGATGCGTTAGCGTGGGAAGCGGGTTACAAAGCCGCTTTAGCTTCATTAACCTCACTGCCTAACCGCTGTCCGAAAGCACGAGATGGCAACCGCTACCCTGGTGTAGTTGCCCGGCAACTTTATTACGGAAAGTACCGGCTAGTTTTCCATGTGGTTGAAGCAGCCACTAATGAAGTGGAAGGAACGGTCATTGCTCTGCGCGTTTTGTACGGGGCGCAGTCAATGAATGAGCAGTCAAGGGAATTGGATTAACAACATGGCAAAGTTAGAGCAGTTTCAATTTGGCGTCAGCGAGTTTACGACGAACCCGTGGTCGTTTGAACGCGATGTCGAAACTTACGCCCGGCTCGGCGTCTCGGCGATTGAAGTCTGCGAGGCGAAGCTTGATCCGGCCCGATTGGCGGCGCAGATGGACTCGATTGAAGCAGCAGGGCTTGAGATTACGTCGGTGCAGCCGAAGACGCGGACGCTGTTTCCCAGCTTGTCTCAGCCGGAGCCGGGGGACATTGACAAGCGCCGGGGATTGTTTCAAGCGACGGTTGAACGCTTGTCGCCGTGGACGCCGGGCGTTGCGTATGTCACCAACACCGGCATCCCGCCGGGCGGCAACATGCAGGAAGTTGTAGACCGGGCGGCGACCGAGTACCAGGCGCTGGCGGACTTCGCGGCAGGCTACGGCGTTCGAGTCGCTTTGGAGCCGCTGAACGCTTCGATTGTGAACATCGAAACAGCGATCTGGACACTGCCCCAGGCGATGGGGATTGTTCATGCGGTTGACCGTGACAATTTCGGCATCTGCCTTGACTCGTGGAATGTTTGGCAGAACGCGGGCATTCACGCACACATTGAAGCCTGCGGCGAGAAGATTTTCGTTGTCCAGATCAGCGACTGGCGAACGCCGCGCTCGTTTTTAGACCGGCTCGTGCCGGGCCAGGGCGAAATCCCCTTGCCCGCGTTTCTCGCAGCGGTCCATGCCGCCGGGTTCCGGGGTGCATATTCCGTCGAGATTTTCTCACAAGGCGTGCCGAATGCACTCTGGGACGGGGACTTGGAGAAAGTCATTACAGACAGCAGGGCCGGGCTGGACGCGGCGTGGGAAGCGGCAAACATCGAAGAAAACTAAGTATTCGCCATTCTTTTGTCCGCAGGACAACCCTATTCAGCGAGTGGAGTTTACTCCCTCGCTCTTTTTCCCGTTTTACACTCTATGATTGCACTGCTTCGGTTCTTTCGCGGCCTCAACGTCCTTTTAGGCTTTATTCCGATCAGCGTCGCGCTCCACTACACGCCGCACATGAACCCGCTCTGGATTTTTGTGGCAGCGGCCCTTGCGATTGTGCCGCTGGCCGGGCTGATGGGACAAGCGACGGAAGAGCTGGCGAAGCACCTCGGCGCGTCCTGGGGCGGGCTGCTGAACGCAACCTTTGGGAACGCGACCGAGCTGATTATCGGCATCTTTGCCCTGCGCGAAGGGCTGATCCCCCTGGTGCGGGCTTCCATTGTCGGCTCGATTATCGGGAACCTGCTGCTGGTGCTGGGGGCCAGCATTCTCGCGGGCGGCATCAAGCACAAGATTCAAACGTTTAACCAGGAACAGGCCGAATCACACGCGATCAATTTGCTGGTCGCAACGCTTTCGCTGTCGGTTCCGGCGCTGTTTGCAATCCACTACGGCCAGCCGAACTCGCCGGCAAACCCATCGGTGGAGAACTTGTCGCTGTGGGTTTCCGGCATTCTATTAGTCACTTATGTGGCGTCCCTGTTCTTCTCGCTCAAAACGCATGAGGCGCTGTTCCGCAACTGCGAAGCGGAAGCCGAAGACGACCCGCCGAAGTGGAAAAAGCGGACGGCGTTTCTGGTGCTAGGGGCGGCAACCGTGCTGGTGGCGTTTGAGTCGGAGTTTCTCGTCGGCAGCGTGAACGGCGCGGCGGGGCGGCTCGGCTGGAACCCGATCTTTATCGGCATTATCATTGTGGCGATTATCGGCAACGCCGCCGAGCATTCCACGGCGGTTTGGATGGCCTTGAAGAACAAGATGGACATTACAATGAACATCGCCATCGGGTCCTCAACCCAAATCGCCATGTTTGTCGCCCCCGCGCTGGTCTTTCTGAGCTTGCTGACCCACCATCCTCTCACCTATATCTTCACCGTGCCGGAAATGACTGCGATTGCATTCAGCGTTGTCATTACCGCGTTTATTGCTGGCGACGGCAAGTGCCACTGGCTGGAAGGAGCGCAGCTTCTCGCCGCCTACGCGATTATCGCGCTGGCCTTCTTCTTCCTGCCGCCCGGTTAGCTCGCGCAGCGATTTGGGTAAGTAACGGCAGGAGAAAAACGCCATGTCCCGCCTGCTGACTGCCTTGATCGTGCCGGGTATCTTAGTTGCGGCTGCTGCCGTGTCCGCCCAAGCGCCCACCTCTGTCCGGCCCGCAAAAGCCGCCGACCGCACCGCCGCGATTGCGGCAATCCAGGCCCAGCTTAAAGCCTTTGGGCGCGACGATTACAAAGCCGCGATTGTCTACCAAAGCGCGGGCCTCCGCAAGAACTTCGCGTCACCGGAGCAGTTCCAGGCCATGATCAAGCAGGTTTATCCTGAGTTCGCCCACTCCAAGCGTGCGGTCTTCGGCCCGGCCCAGGCTGATGCGGCGGGGACCCATCTTGTGATTTCCACTGCGGTGACCGGCGCGGACGGCATCACGGTTCACGCGGTCTATTTAATGGTTCGCGAGGGCAAGAACTACAAAGTCGAAGGCGTTGCCGGCGGTGCGATTACTCCGCCGAGCCAGATTAATAATACTACTCCCAGCACAGACGTTTAAGCATGAACGTTTAAGCACAGATGTTTAAGCGCAGGCCGGCGTCAAGCGAGACGAAGCTATGGAAACCCATTACTCATCGCTGCTTGCGGCGGCTTTGTCAGCCTTTTGGCTGGTTGGCGCTCCTGCAGTTGCGGTTCCAAAACCCGGCACTGCCAAAATTACGGCAGCGAAGCCATTTGCTGCAACGACCGCGTCCGAAATGCAGATCAAATTCGAATGGACTGCCGCGTCTTCCGGGACGCTCGGAGCGGCCCCGGAGCGGGGCGTGGAGGTGCTGACCCTGATGGCGAAAGAAGGCCAATCTGCGGTGCTTGTTTCTCAGCATTCCAAGGGTGGCAACGGGACAAAACGGACCCTTTGGGTCATACCGACGGCGCAGGCCGACGGCACGATTGAAATGTCTATCACTGAACAAAGCGAGGTAACTGTCAGCGGCGAAACTCAGTCTACGTCCTGCACCACGACGGTCCGGCTGAAAGACGGCCAAACCGGCCTTGTTCATGGCAGCACTGGGAAAGAAGGCACTCAAGGCCAGGAAAACATTCTTTTCGTCACCCCTTCCCTGCTGCACAGCGCTTCCTAACTTCCCGGCATCTTCAATGAAAGGCTTCACGCCGCTTGGACATCTCGGCCATTCACAAGGAAACAGGCGCATACTGGGACGAGATTGCCGGCTCTTACGGCGGGCGCAACGCCGACGAAGACGCCGCGTTTCTGGCATCCGGCGGCAGCTTCTTCTCCGAGCCGGAGCGGCGGCTTCTCGGCGATTTGTCGCCGCGGTGCCGGCGGGCCATCCACCTGCAATGCTCGCACGGCAATGACGCGCTTTCGCTGCTGAGGCAGGGCGCAGCCGAGGTCGTGGGCATAGACATCAGTGAGCGGCTCCTGGAAATCGCCGAGCGTAAAGCATTGGCGCTGGCGGCCTCGGCGCAGTGGGTTCACGCCGATATTTTAGAGACGCCCTCTCGTCTTGATGGTACTGCCGACCTGGTTTATACGGGCAAAGGTGCCCTCTGCTGGATGCTAGATCTCCCAGCCTGGGCGCAGGTCGTCACCCGCCTACTTGTGCCGGGCGGGCGGCTGTTTATTTGGGAAGGCCACCCGCTTGACTGGGTTTGGGACCTAAATGCGGACAGCTACACGCTGGACCCGGAACATGGCGACTATTTTTCTGAGAAGTTCCGGAACCGGCTGTTTTCGAGAGAAACTGAAGCAACGCCGTATTACCGCCAGTGGACCCTCGGCCAGATCGTCAGCAGCGTCATTGGCGCAGGGCTGGTTTTGGACCATCTTCAAGAGTACCCGGAGCCGTTTTGGAATCAGTTTCCAAGCATCCCCGTAGGCTCACTCCGCAAGCTGCCACACACGTTCGCGCTGATCGCTCACAAGCCCTAGCAGAAGTCCCCCCATCTTCTATTTTTGACGCCCTCCCACCCTCAATCCTCGCCGAACGTCATGGTGCCGAAGGCAAACGGGCTGACAATCAGCGGGCGAACGATAATCAGCGAACGATCACCATCGTATGTGCGCCCCGCTGAACGGAGATAGAACTGTTCAGCTTTACTAGTTCGATACGCTTTGGATCGTAAAAGTCAGTCGCGATGCGCCAGAAGTCAATCGAGCCGCCCGGTTGCCTGCCGTCAAAGCGGTCAAACGCTGTGGAGGCAAGTAACCGGCTGGAATTGTCGAACAGCACCGTTTCCGGCAGGATGCCGTCAGAAGTAAAGTCACCGATCCGGTCCAATGCGCCGGTGTCGGGGTCGAGGCGCAGCAGTGTAATAGACGAGAAAAAACCCTGCCGAGGATCGGCCAGCGGCAGAAAACTTCGTTCAAGATTGCTGGTAGCAACCCAGCGGCCATCCGGGCTGACGGCCATCCCCTCAGAAACAACGCCGGTCGTGGCACGAGAGACCAGACGATGCCGGGGTGAGCCGTCCGCCGCCTGTTCCGCATCAAGCCGGATACTTTGCGTTGTGCCGCGCAGCGAGCCTGCCCCATTATCCAGCATCTCCGCGTCGGCATATTGGGAATTCACGATGACATACCGCCCGTTTGGAGTGAAGCGAACTAAAGACGGGTCCTTTTCCACGTCAACCGCATTGCCCCAGCGCGACAAGAGCGACCCGCTGCCGGCCACCCGGACAAACGAGACTGCTGGCTTGTCCGAGTCGAGCAGCACCAGCAGATCGCCGGTCGGAGCGAACGTCGCGTCTCCCAAGTTGTCGCCGAGTTTCCATCCGGGAATAGGCGGGGCCAATGGGGTGGAAAGCCGTCCAGCGGCAAAAGGATAAATCAGCAGTGGGGTCGTTTTGCCTGCGCCCTGGGGGCCGAACGCGACCGCCGCCAGTGTCCCCGCCGCGTTGATGGACACGGTTTCCGGCTGGGCGGGGCAGCCGACACGCTGCACGACCTTTGGCGCATCTGGGTCGGCGAGGTCTACCACAGCGATTAATTTGCCCAAAGGCTGTTCGTTCAGCTTTGCATCCGCTCGATTTGATGAGCGCGGACCGAGCGTTTCCACGACCAGGGCATAGCGTCCGTCGGGCGTGACAGCGGCGGCGGCAGGCGGTCCCGTTACTGAGTTGCTAACCGAAATACGAGCCGCCCCTGTTGCCCCCAAAAGCCGGTCTAAGCGGACGACGGAAAGCGCGTCGCCGCCCTGCACCAGCCCAATTTTGCCATCAGAATACGCAGAAGCCACCATATCGGCATCCGAGAGAACGACCAGCAGGCGGCCCTTGAAATTGGGCGGAACCGTCGGCTGATTTACAGGCTGATTTTGCTGCCCGAGGGCTGCACCGGACAAGCAAAGGACCCCTATCGCGGGGATCAGAGATCGGAAAATCGTTAAAGTCATCAACATGTTAATCTTCTCCTCCTGCCTTTGTGTACCCCGTCAGCGCTTGATGATCGAGTCGTCGTTGCCCGCCGTGACTCCGCCCCGCAGGAGAGGCCCGGCCAGAAACTCATGCGGGAAGCCCAATGTGATTTTGCTGGCTTCGTCCAGAGTCTGCATCTGCGCCGGTGTGAGCGAGACTTCTAAACAGCCCAAGTTGTCTTCCAGTTGATGCGCTTTGCGTGAGCCGAGAATGGGAATTACATTCGGCCCCTGCGCCAGCAGCCAGGCCAAAGCCACTTGCGACGGCGTCTTGCCGATCTCCGCCGCAACCTCCACGACCGTCTGTGCGATGGCAAGGTTTCGCTCGTTGACGAAGCGGTTCCCGTCCCCGGTCAGCCGTGTGCCTTCTGCTTTCGTGTCTCCGTTATACTTGCCCGTTAGTATCCCCTGCCCCAGCGGCGACCAGGGCGTGACGGTGAGGCCAAACGCCTCGGCCATCGGAATGAGGTCTCGCTCCGGCGTCCGTTCCACCAGGCTGTATTCGATTTGCAGGGCAACAAACGGCGTCCAGCCGCGCCACTCCGCCAGCGTGTTGGCCTGCGCGACAACCCAGGCCGGGGCGTCGGAGATGCCGACATAGCCGATTTTGCCCATTGACACCAAATCGTCGAGGCCGCGCATGACTTCGTCCACCGGCGTCATAAAGTCCCACGCATGGAGCCAGAGCAGATCAATATAGTCGGTGCCGAGCCGCTTCAGCGAGCCTTCCACCGAGCGCATCAGGTTCTTGCGCTGGTTGCCAGCGGCGTTCGGGTTTCCGGCATTCGCCGGCGAGGTGGGATTATCAGGAAATGTGTATTTAGTCGCCAGCACATAGCGGTCCCGGTCGCTGCTGATTAGCTCGCCCGTGATTGTTTCACTGCTTCCGTTGGTGTACATGTTCGCAGTATCAATCAAGGTGCCGCCTGCTGCTGCGAATGCCTCGAAGACGGCGCGGCTTTCGTCTTTCGACGCCCCCCATCCCCAGTCTTCACCGAAAGTCATCGTGCCGAGGCACAGCTCTGAGACGCGCAGGCCGCTTTTGCCGAGTAGTTTATATTTCATGTGGTTTCTTTTCTGTGTGGAGAGGAAGAGCGAATACGGGAAGGAAGGGCGAACTTTGTGTTCGTCCTTGTTTATGTTCGTCCTGTCTGTATTCGTCCTTGTTCGTGTTCGCCGGTTCCTAGTTCCCGTTCTCTTTCAGCGAGGCCATGTCAATCACGAACCGGTAGCGCACGTCGCTTTGGAGGACGCGCTCGAACGCCCCGTTGATGTCTTGAATCTTAATCATCTCGACATCGGCGGTGACTCCGCGCTCGGCGCAAAACTCCAGCATTTCCTGGGTCTCGGCAATACCGCCCGCGCCGGAGCCGACCAGAGATTTGCGGCCCGCGATCAGCATGAAGGCCAGGAGCGCAGGCTCTATCGCATCAAGCTGGCCGACCAAAATATGAATGCCGTCCAGCTTCAGCGACGCGAGATACGGGTTGAGGTCATGGGCGCTCGGCACGGTGTCCAGAACAAAGTCGAATGTGCCGGCAGCCGCTGCCATCTGCGCCGGGTCCGTAGACAGGATGACATGGTCCGCGCCCAGACGCCGGGCTTCTTCCTCTTTGCCGGCAGTGCGGGTAAACAAAGACACGTCTGCGCCCAGCGCTTTGGCAAATTTGAGGCCGAGATGTCCCAGGCCGCCGAGGCCGACCACGGCAACCTTATGGCCCGGTCCGACCTTCCAGTGCTTCAGCGGCGAGTAAGTCGTGATACCCGCGCAGAGCAGCGGCGCGGCGGTCTTGGGGTCGAGCGCATCGGGGATGTGCAGGACAAAGTGTTCGGCAACAAGGACTTTGTCCGAGTAGCCGCCGTAAGTCGGCGAGCCGTCATGCCGATCTACGGCGTTGTAGGTCGAAGTGGGAAACTTCTCGCAGTAGACTTCCAAGTCGGCGCGGCAGGCGGCGCATTCCCGGCAGGAGTCCACCAAGACGCCGACCCCGACCATGTCGCCCGGCTTGAAGTTCGTGACCTCTGGGCCAACCACCGAGACACGCCCGATAATCTCATGGCCTGGCACCATCGGATACGCGGCGTTGCCCCACTCGTTCCGCGTCTGGTGAATATCGGTGTGGCAGACGCCGCAGTAGAGAATGTCAATCGTGACATCGTCGGGACGCGGATCGCGCCGGGTAAACTCCCACGGGGCGACCGGCGTCTCGGCAGAGTGGGCAGCATAGCCGGAAACATTAATAGGCATAGTTTTCTCCTGATTGTGAGCGGGAGCCACGGAATCAATTCCGAGGCTGTGATAAAACACCGTCGAGGCGACGGAAGACACTGGCGACGACCTTGATCTTGTGTCGCGGCGACACTGTTTTGATTCAGCCACGAAATTTATTCCGTGGCGCTTTTCGTATGTTTATGATACACCGATCCCCGGCTGAACCACTGCTCGAATCCTGCAAGATGATTGCCTAATCCTGCAAGCCGCCCGTCAGGAAATGGGAAACAGGTATACTTGGAGTATGGAAGAAACACTCTGCCAAAAACGCCGAGAGATGGCGGCTCTGCTTGACAGGCACACTCAGGTGGACGGGAACCACAAGACGCCGGTGGAGGCGCTGACCCTGCACCGCCTGTCCGCACCGATCCCGCCGGTCTACGGGGTGCTGAAGCCGACGTTCTGCATTACGGCGCAGGGCGGCAAGCTGGCTGTGCTGGGGGAAGAAACCTACTTACACGATCCCGCACGCTACCTGCTGCTGTCGGTAGACCTGCCGCTGACCGTGCAGATTGTGGAAGCGACGCCGGAAGACCCCTATCTCGGCTTCTGCCTGGATATTGACCCGCGCCAGATCAGCCTGCTGCTGCTGGACATGGAAAACGCCGAGGCTGTCGGGACATCCACGCGCGGCTTGTCGCTCACGCCGCTGGATGCGCCGCTGCTTGACGCCGTCATCCGCCTCCTGCGGCTGCTGGAGACGCCCGCCGATATTCCCATGCTGGCCCCTTTAGCCGTGCGTGAGATTTTGTACCGCCTGCTGACCGGCGAACAGGGCGGGCGCCTGCGCCAGATCGCGGTCCACAACAGCCTGACCCAGCGGATTGGCCGGGCGATTGAGTGGATCAAGCGCCATTATGCCGAGCCGCTGTCTATTGAAACAGTCGCCGACGAAGTCTGCATGAGCGCGTCGGGCCTGCACCACCACTTCAAGGCCGTGACCGCGTTGTCGCCGCTTCAATACCAGAAGCACCTGCGCTTGCAGGAAGCCCGTCGGCTCATGCTCTCGGAAGCCCTCGACGCCGCAAGCGCCGGGTACAAAGTCGGCTACCAAAGTCCGTCCCAGTTCAGCCGCGAGTACGCGCGTCTGTTCGGCGCCCCGCCTCAGCGCGACATCACCCGCCTGCGGGGTTAGACTGGAAGCAGGCGATCTTAACCGCCCGCTACAGTCGGTTCCTTAGTCGGTTCCTTAATTCGGTAGGACTGCGCGGGCATCACGCCAGTAAGGCCGCAGTGCGAGGCCGAGCACGCCAAGCGAGATAACGCCCCACAGCACGGCCCACACAATCGGCGGCCGGGGGATGATTTGGGACATCAGCACGGCGTCGGAAACCGGGCCATTGGCAAGCGTGGAGAGGCCGACCAGGGTTCTTAAGTCGGACAGGGAATTGACGACGCACTGGACGCCGAGGAACATGGCAGCCACCTCGACGGTTTTCGGCGAAAGCCGGACAGAGGCAAACAGCAAGCCTGCCGCAATGGCAAGCGCCCACCCAAAGCCGAACCCGTTCCGTACCAGAAAGACATCCAGCAGGGCGACAATCGCGCCGGACAGGCCCAAAATGAAACGAGCCGTGCCGGAACGCCGGGCGAGCGCGAGCATGACCGCCCCGTAGGACGCCGCGCCGATGTAGCCCGCCATCACGACAACGATCTGCCACCCGCCAAGCGCATAAGTGACGCCCGAAGCGTCCGGCTGAACGGCAATGCTTGAGACCTGCCCGCCCGTCAGAACCGCCGCCAGTGCATGGCTGCCCTCGTGGATAAACGTCACGAACAGCCGCAGCGGGTACAGCACAAGGGACAACACCGGCACCAGCGAGACCACGACCGATAGCGCCGACACGAGAAGCAAACGACCCAGCGCAGACCGGGACGGCGCAGCGACGGTACGAGCAGTTTTCGGAACAGCCGGCGGATTGGGTATCATAATGCTCTCAGTATACCCATGCCAAGTCTTTTGCCAAGTCTTTCTTTTGACAGCGTTCCCCCTGGCCTGCAAGTCATTCCCCCGCGTCTTGCCGGAAACGCCGAAGTTGTCGGTATCGGGGACGACCTTTCGCCGGACACGCTTCTTTGGGCGTACCGGAACGGCATCTTTCCCTGGCCGATAGACGGCTACCCCCTGCTCTGGTTCTGTCCGCCCAATCGCGCCGTTCTGGATTTCGACCGTTTGCACGTTTCCGAGCGGCTGGCCCGTGCCCAGCGACGCTCCGGCTTCACTTATACTCTGGACACAGCGTTCGATGCCGTCATTGCCCGCTGCCGGCACTCGCCGCGCCCCGGCCAGGCCGGGACCTGGATTACGCCGGCCATCCAAACCGCCTACCGTGTCCTGCACCGTCTGGGCCATGCCCACAGCGCCGAAGTTTGGGATGCCGACGGCCTGCTTGCCGGCGGCCTGTACGGGGTGAGCGCGGGCGGGGTCTTCTGCGGCGAAAGCATGTTCCATTTAGTGCCTAACGCTTCCAAATTCGCGCTTTTGTTTTTGTGCGAGCATCTACGGGAACGCGGCTCCTCATGGCTGGACATTCAGGTGATGACTCCGCACCTCGCTGCCCTCGGCGCGGCCGAGATCCCGCGCGGCGAGTTTCTAGACCGCTTAGAGCAGGAGCAGGCCCGCCGGTTGATTCTCTTTTAAGCGTGGTACTATAAAGCGAAGGAGATAGCGCAATGAACAATGCAGAGGAGATGACGGGGGAAGAAATCGTCAAGACTATGGACCCGGCGGCGCGGGAAGAGGCGGAAGACGAGCTGGCACAAGTTGAGCCGGCGGGGTCGGAGCCGTTTCGGATCGGCGACGAGAGCCAGCATACGGAGCTTGACGACGACCCTATTTCAGAAGGTGGACAGTCCCGAAAAAGCGGCTTTTAATGCGTGTCAAGCTTTATCAAATTGATGCGTTCACGAGTACAGTGTTCGGCGGCAACCCTGCCGCCGTCGTACCGTTGGAAGCCTGGCTGCCCGACGCCCAGATGCAGCAAATCGCCGCCGAAAACAATCTCGCCGAAACCGCCTTCTTTGTACCTGAGACTCACGGGTACGGCTTGCGCTGGTTCACACCGACCCAGGAAGTGCCGCTCTGCGGCCATGCGACATTGGCCTCGGCGTTTGCTCTCTTCACCGAAATTGACCCGGCACAGGAGGCCGTGGTGTTTCATACGCAGAGCGGCGCTTTAACCGTGGCACGCACCGGCGACCGGCTGCAAATGGACTTCCCGCGCCACACGCTCTCTGCCGTGGAACCGCCCTCGGCGCTTCTCGCCGGCCTCAATTCGCCCCCGCGCGACGTGTATTTCACCGATGCAAACCCGAACTTCTACGCTGTCTACGACACCGAAGCCGAAGTCCGCGCCCTCGCCCCGGATTTTGCCGCATTGATGCCGCTCGGCCCGCTCGGCGTTGCCGCCACCGCGCCCGGCGTAGACTGCGACTTTGTTTCTCGCTACTTCGCCCCCGGCTTCGGCATCCCGGAAGACCCGGTGACAGGCTCGACCCACTGCGCCCTCGCGCCGTACTGGGCTGGACGCCTGGGCAAGACCGACTTATTTGCCCGGCAGGTCTCAACGCGCGGCGGCGAGCTGTTCTGCACTGCCGGCGAGACGCGCGTGCGGGTCGCCGGGCAGGCCGTAAAGTATTTGGAGGGGGAGATTTTTATTTAGCGGCCTGGCGCAGACTGTCCAAAGCCAGTTCCGCCTGCGTCTCCGCATCGAAAAACAGCCAGGCTGTCCAGCCGTTTGCGGTCGGCAGGCCGAGGCAGGCGGCGGCAACTTTGTGGATCGAGCCGCGATGCCCGCCCGCCGACACCGTGCCGTCGGCATGGACGACGGCGCTCACGCCCGTGCCTTTGAGCCGCAGCGCCGCGCCAGTCGGAAGCCGCCCGCTTTCGACAAAGCTCAGAAAGGGCACACGCGGCTTCGGCCCGCCGAGCAGCACCCCACCCTCATCGCCGCTCGTTAAAAGCGCATCGGAGATGTTCGCCAGCCGCGCCGAGGCGACCTCCACATACGCCGCTTCCCGGTCAATCGTGATATAATTGCGGCCTAACTTTTTGGCGACAGCGGCGGTGGTGCCTGAGCCGCAAAAAGGGTCCAGCACAACATCGTCGGGGTTTGAAGCCATAGAAATAATTCGGTGCAGCAAGGCTTCCGGTTTTTGGGTTGTGTGTGCCTTCTCCCCATTTACAGTTTCACGTTCGCCGCCGGAACAGATCGGAAAATACCAATCTGAGCGCATTTGTTTGTCTTCGTTGCCTGCTTTAAGATTTTTGTAATGAAAGGTATACTTTGACTGCTGCGACGACTTTTTCACCCAGAGGATTGTCTCGTGGGCATTACACAATCGAACACCTTTCATCTGTGGCATAGGATTGTGTTTAATCCACACTATATCGTTGAGCATCCAGTAACCTAAGTCCATCAGGATGCTGCCAACACGGTAGATGTTGTGATAAGAGCCAATGACAAAAAGCGTCCCGGTGTCTTTGAGCACACGTTTCGCCGCAGACAGCCAGGCACAGGTGAAAGCATCATACTCCTGAAATGAGCCAAATTGATCCCAGTCGTCGTCCACGGCATCCACTTTGGTCCTGTTCGGACGCCATAAGTCGCCATTCAACTGCATATTGTAAGGTGGATCTGCAAAGATCAAGTCAACAGACTTCTTAGGCAGCGCATTCATTGCTTCTACGCAGTCGCCTTGTATGATAGAGTTCAAGGGTAATCCGTTATTTGTCTTTTCCAAGCATTTCCTCAATCCTGAGTTTTACTTCCGGTATCGCAAGCAGTTCGTTTAGCAGATAATCAAAGTTCTCGGTTTCATCCGCGTTTCGCAACTCGCGTATCTTGTTGTAGTCTACCCCAATCAAGCCACAAAGTTCAGCACCTGTCATTGCAACATCCTTGTCAAATCTGCCTTTCGCCCCTGTGCCGATTGCCTCTTTGTTATCTTGGTTGAAGCTGCAAAAATGCGCCTGAGCTGCATAGCCCAATTTTTCTGCCATGCATTGGCAAGTATCGTAATGCTCGCTAGTTCACCGCTCGACTTTTTCGTGTGAAACGTATCGCCGTCTTTCAGTTCAACGATGTGAACAATTCGCCGCTTATGGTCAACAACCGTCACATCGCCGACAATGCTGGTTTCGCCTACCCGTTCGTGCTTGTACGAGAAGAAGACCTGGATTTGCTTGCCACCATCCAGGAGATCGGGAATATCACCAAGCTTTGCCTCAACAGAATAATGAGGGCATTGCTGCTTGAGTATATGTTCTAGTTCATTGCCGTTGCGGATGACTGTTGCCTGTATCCGGCTTAGTAGCTGCCCCAGCGCAGGCAGCCCAACAACACGCACATACCCAGAGTTTTCATTATCTCTGCCTTTGCTTTCCGAAATCTTAGCCATAACGAACCCCAGTCTCTCTTATCTACTCCATGTTTGCCTGCGCCGCATACTTCGCCAGCAGTTCCCGTTCCTGTTCCAACGACATTCCGACTTTCAGCGGCACGTCCGCCGGGCGGGTCTTGTCCCACGCCAGCGTCTCGGCGATCGTCTCGGCAAGGGGCCGGAACGTCAGCCCCTGCGCCACGGATTTTTCGATATTGGCCGTCATCAGGCCGTCCATGCCGGAACTCGCCGGGATGTAGAACGGCAGCAAGCGTGTTGAGTCGGCGTCGTTCTCTTTCAGAAACGTATCGGGAACCCAGCGCAGGCGGGCATCGCTGCCGCTGGCTTCCCGGCACGTTTCCAATACCGCGCCGAGCGTCAGCCCATAATCCGGGCCGGTCGCGTTGTAGGTGCCGGTTTCTTCCCGCTCGACCATTTCAAGCGTCCACTCGGCCAAATCACGCGCGTCAATGACCTGCACCGGCTGGCTCGGCGCTCCCGGTGCAAGAACATCGCCCCCGGCGGCAATCCGGCGCGGCCAGTAAGTAAAGCGGTCGGTCGGGTCGAACGGGCCGACAATGAAGCCGGGGCGGATGATCAACGCGCGTCCGGGAAGCGCTTCTTCGACGGCGCGTTCACACTCTACTTTCAGCGGCCCGTAAGCCGCCGTCACGTCCTCGGTATCTGCGTCGTGGAGGACGCCGAGCGGGGCGGTTTCGTCTTGGTTCGGCGTCTTGAACTCGGCATAAACAGAGATTGTCGAGATGAACACATAGCGAAAGACCGTCTCGGCCAGCAAGCCGGCGGACTGCTTGACAATGCGCGGGACATAGCCGCAGGTATCCAGAACTGCGTCCCAGGTCCGCCCGCGCAGGAGTTCCAAATCCGCCCCGTCCCGGTCTCCCGTGAGATGTTCGGCTTCGGGAAACAGCCCCGCGCTGCGGCGGCCCCGATTAAACAGCGTCAGCTCATGGCCGCGTGCCAGCGCCGCGTCCGCTAAATGCCGTCCGACAAAGTGGGTTCCGCCGAGTATGAGTATCTTCATATCAATTCCTCCGGGTAACATAGGACTATGAGTGTTTTAGACGAAGTGCTGTCGGCCAACGCCGAGTTTGTCCGAACTTACGATGCCGCGCGGGCCGCCGCGCCGGTGGCCCGCAAGCTGGCCCTGGTCGCCTGCATGGATTACCGCATTCCGCTGGAGCAGGCGTTCGGCCTGAAGCCCGGCGATGCGTATGTCATCCGCAATGCCGGCGGGGTCGTCACCGAAGATGTCATTCGCTCGCTTTTAGTCGCGCATTACCGGCTAGGCGTTCAAGAGTTTCTCGTCGTCAATCATACCGAGTGCGGAATGCAGACGTTCCGGGACGAAGAGCTGCGCGAGGACATCCGCCGCCGGCGCGGCACCGACTCCATCGCCCCCGAACAGTTCCATGCGTTCCGTGACCTAGAAGAACACGTTCGCCAGCAGCTTCAGCGCATTAAATCACACCCCTGGATTCCCAGCCACATCCCCGTCAACGGCTGCATTTACGACGTCCACACCGGCAAACTCAGCGTCGTCGCCCTTGACAACGCCCTCACCCGGCCCCTGCCGACATTGCCGTCTGGGTAGGGAAGCCCCCCGGCCCCCAATTCTGGGGGAGCAATACGAACAGGAGATAGACAAAGGGCGCTGCTTGCTACGCCCCTACGACTTCTCCGGCTCCCCCAGAATTGGGGGCCGGGAGGCTTCCTCTACTCCACCGCCAAAATCAAGCACTTTAGATACTCGGACTCCGGCGCGTCTAAAAGCACCGGATGGTCGGCGGGTTGGCCTCGGCCCTCGATAAGCTTCAGGGTGCGCCCGGCATCGCGGGCCGCCGTTTGGACGATCTCGCGGAACTCCGGCGCGGACAGGTGGTGCGAACAGGAACACGTCACCAAAACGCCGCCGGGGCGCAGGAGGCGCAAGGCCACCCGGTTAATCTCGTTGTAGCCGCGCATCGCCCCCTCCCGGCTGCTCCGGTTCTTCGTGAACGCCGGCGGGTCCAGCACGATCATGTCCGCCCGGTAGGAGCTGGCTTCCAAAGCCCGCAGGTGGTCAAAGACGTTCTCCGTCACGACTTCGTGCGGCAGTGTCAGCCTCGACTGCTCCCACTGCCGCCGGTTCAGCGCGTTAAACTCCGGGCTGATCTCAACATCGGTGACGCTTTTTGCCCCGGCATGGCCGGCCCGCAGGCCGAACAGGCCGGTGTACGAGAAGCAGTTCAGCACGTCCCGTCCCGCCGCCTGCCGGGCGGCGGCTTTCTGGTTCTGGATCTGGTCCAGGAACAGCCCCGTCTTCGCGCCTGCTTTGAGATCAACCAGCAGTGTCGCGCCGTCGTCATACAGCGCCAGCTCATCCGGCGGGACCTCGCCGAGCAGCACCCCCACCCGCTCTTCCAAGCCTTCCAATTTGCGAACGGCGCTGTCCGAGCGCTCGTAAATGCCCCTGGGATGAAGCTGCTCCGACAGCGCGGCGACAATGACTTCGCGCCAGGGTTCCAGGCCCAGCGCGAGAAACTGCACGACCAGAAACGCGCCGTACTTATCCACAATCAGGCCCGGCAGGCCGTCCGCCTCGCCGTGGACCAGGCGATAGGCTTCCGGCAGTGCGCCGCCAGTGCTGTAATGCGCCTGCCGGTACTGGTATGCCTGGCTGATGCGGGTGCGCCAAAAATCGGCGTCCACGGCTTCATCGCGCTGCCGGGACAGATAACGCACGGCGATCTTGCTTTTGTGGTTCAAATAGCCCGCGCCGAGTGTTTTGCCGCGCGAGTCCAGCACCCGCACGACCCCGCCATTCGAAAAGCCTTCGGGCGGGCCGGTCGCGATCTCGTTGTCATAGACCCAGGGGTGGCGCAAGCGCTCCGGCCGCTGGGGTTTCAGTTTCACGGTTGGTAATGCCATGTCCTTATTGTACCCGGTCGCGGACAGGCCCAGGATTTCAATCCTGGGCCGCCAGGTACAATAGACGCATGGTACTCACAGGGATAGACGTGCTGGCACGGGACAACTTTCGGACACTGGCGGGAAGCCGGGTCGGGCTGGTGACAAACCACACTGGCCTGACTTCGGCAGGTCCGCCGACGATTGACGCGCTGTTCCATGCGCCGGGCGTCAAACTCACGACGCTGTTCGGCCCGGAACACGGCATTCGCGGCGACTTCGATCAGCCGGCCATCGCCGACAGCAGGGATGCACAAACGGGCCTGCCGGTCTGCTCGCTCTACGGCGCACGAACCCGGCCCACGGCAGAGCAGTTGGAAGCCGTAGACACGCTTGTCTTCGACATCCAGGACATCGGCTGCCGCTTTTATACCTACCTCAGCACACTGCTCAATGTGCTGGAAGCCGCCGATACGCACCGAAAGCGCGTGGTAGTCCTAGACCGGCCTAATCCCATTACGGGGACACGCACCGAAGGGCCACTCGCAGACCCGGACAAGCTCGCGTTTGTCGCCTGCCACCCGATCCCTATCCGTCACGGCCTGACACTCGGCGAGCTGGCCCGCCTGCTCCATGCCGAGAAGCATCTCACCTGCCCACTGGAAGTCGTTCCCAGCGAAGGCTGGCAGCGCGGCGACTGGTATGATAAAACCAGCCTGCTTTGGACCAACCCCTCCCCCAATATGCGCCGCTTATCTGCCGCCGCCCTGTACCCCGGCGTCGGATTATTAGAGTTCACGAATGTCTCGGTCGGGCGCGGCACAAACACGCCGTTTGAGATCTTCGGCGCTCCATACATCAACGCCCGCGCGTTCGCGTCGGCGCTGAATGCCGAAGCACCGCCCGGAGTCCGCTTTGTCCCCGTCGAGTTCACACCGACTGCCAGCGTCTTTGCGGGGAAGAAGTGCGGCGGTGTCCAGATTCTCATTATAGACCGGGACGCGCTCGACGCCGTACACGTCGGCCTGACGCTGGTACTCGTTCTGCGGCGTTTGCATGAACACGAGTGGCAGCCGGAAAAGCTGAGGACGCTGCTGGTCAACGGAGCGGCTTACGACGGCGTCGTGGCCGGGAAGTCCTACGCCGAGATTGCGGCAGGCTGGGCGGAAGAGCTGGGAGGGTTCGAGCGTAGAGTGGAGAAGTGGAGACTGTACGAAACAGAGCCAAGAACACGGGGCTGAACCCCCGTGCTTTAAAAGAACAAATTCCCACCTTCCGCACTGGCGACTCGGAGAGCGCGGGCGTTAAGAACCAATGAAGTTGGTCGCCCACGAAGGTGGGGGTTCGCCCTTTGAAGCCCTGCCGTTCAGGGCAGGGAACTTATCACCGCCTGCGAAACGCCTGTCACACGAACAGCGGCTTGACTAGCAGCGAGACCGTATACAGCACCCCAAAAATCAGATGCGCCTGGGCTGTCAGCGGGACATTGATTGTCTTGTACGCTTTCGCGAGAAGCAGCGCGGACAGCAGCGCCGCAAGACTCCAGACGGGCAAAAAGCGCACCAAAACACCGACTACGACAAACAGCAGCGGGCCGAAGAGAAGCACTTGCAGCAGCACCAGACCCAGACGCGGCGGCAGCAGCGTTGCCAGTGTCAGCACACGCGCCGCCCGGTCGTCGGGCGCATCCCGCAGGTTATTCGCGTGCAGAATGCCGTCGACTAAAAGCGAGACAGGGACCGCATACAGCGCAATCGAAAACCACTGCGGAGGCGTCAGCGCGTTCTGCACCCCGTAAGCCCCCAGCGTGAGGCCGAGGCCGAACGCCAGAATAATTAGAAAATCGCCGAGCGCATAGCGTTTGAGGAACGCTGGGTACAGCACCGCGCAGCCGAGGCCAATCAGCGCTAAAGGCACGACAACCGACGCATGGTTTCGGAGCAGCAGCAAGCCGCAGACCGCCGCGCCGCCTAAAAGTGTCAAGCCGAAGCCAAGCGCCTGCGAGGGGGTCATCAGGTTTTGGGTCAGAATCCCGCTGCCGTGTTCGGGCTTGGTGTCTACCCCGTTCACGAAGTCAAAGTAGTCGTTGAGGACATTCGCCCCGAAATGGGCGAGTATCGCGCCGACAAGAACGAGAACAAACGCGGATAAATTGAAATGGCCGTGTCCCCCGTTTGCATAGCCCCGCGCGGCAAGGGCCGTGCCGAGCAGTACGGGAACAATGCTGGCTGGGGCAGAGTAAGCACGGGTCGCCTGAAAGAGAGCAGCAGAAGTCATACGACAAGATACCCGGTTTTACAAGAGGAAGCGTGGGAGTTTACTTCCTCGCTTCCTTCCCCTCTTCCTACCCTTGACTAACCCTCCCGTCAACAGTATACTAAAAGTAATTTACTAAGGCAATTTAGGCACAGACACAACAATGGCGCTGGACGAGAAATACGACTTTCACGCAATCGAAGCGAAATGGCAGGCGCGATGGGCCGACGCGGGTCTCTACCACGCCGCGCTGGACCATTCCAGGCCGAAGTATTACGGGCTGGAAATGTTCCCCTACCCTTCGGGGTCCGGGCTGTCGGTCGGCCATTTCAAGAACTACGCGCCGACCGATGCGTTCCTGCGGCTGAAGTCCATGCAGGGCTTCAATGTTCTGCACCCGATGGGCTGGGATGCGTTCGGCCTGCCCGCTGAGAACGAAGCGATCAAACGGCAGCGCAACCCAGGGCCGATGGTGCAGGAGTTCGCGGCGAACTACAAGCGGCAGATTGACCTGATCGGCATGGGCTACGACTGGAGCCGGGAGATCAATTCGAGTGACCCGGCCTACTACAAATGGACCCAGTGGATTTTTTTGCTGCTGTACAAGCAGAAGCTGGCCTACCGGCAGAACGCGCCGGTCAACTGGGACCCTGTGGACAAAACCGTACTGGCGAACGAAGATGTGGTCAACGGGCGCGGGGTTCGCTCCGGTGCCCTAGTTGAGAAGCGGTCTATCCCGCAGTGGTACTTAAAGATTACGGCCTATGCCGAGCGCCTGCTGGCGGGGCTGGACACGCTCGACTGGCCTGAAGGCATCAAGCAGCAGCAGCGCAACTGGATTGGGCGCAGCGAAGGCGCGGAAGTGACGTTCCAGATCAGCCCCCTAGCCCCCAATAATGGGGGAACAGGAACAACCTCAGAAACCTCTGGCTCCCCCATTATTGGGAGCGGGGGGGCTTCCATCACGGTCTTCACGACCCGGCCCGATACGCTCTGGGGCGCGACGTTTCTGGTGCTAGCCCCAGAGCATCCGCTGGTGGACTTGCTGACGACCGGCGAACAGCGGGACGCTGTGAGTGCCTACGTCACACGGGCGGGCCGGGAAACCGAGATGGACCGGCAAGCGGAAGGACGCGAGAAAACCGGCGTCTTCACCGGCGCGTCTGCCGAGAACCCGGTCAACGGCGAGCAAGTCCCGATCTGGATTGCCGACTATGTCTTGATGGGCTACGGCACCGGGGCGATCATGGCGGTCCCGGCGCACGACGGGCGGGACTTTGAGTTCGCCCGCAAGTTTGGCCTGCCGATTGTGCCGGTGTACCAAGAACCGGGCGCGGAGGTAGACGGCAGCACGATGATGGCGGCGACGACAGACAAAGGCGTCTTAGTTAATTCGGGGCCGTTTGATGGCCTAGCGTACAGCAAATCAACCGTGGCGAAAGTCGCGGCCTGGCTTGAGAGGCGGGAGCAGGGCAAGCCGGTCGTCACTTACCGCTTTCGGGACTGGCTGGTCTCGCGCCAGCGCTACTGGGGCGTCCCGATCCCGATTATCCACTGCCCCACCTGCGGCGAAGTGGCGGTTCCCGAAGATCAGCTTCCGGTGCTGCTGCCAGACGTTGACAACTACCAGCCGACCGGAACCGGTGAAGGACCACTGGCGGCGATAGACGAATTTGTCAAAACGAACTGCCCCATCTGCCATGAGCCGGCCCGGCGCGAGACGGACACGATGGCCGGCGCGGCGTGTTCGTCATGGTACTTCCTGCGCTTCACCGATCCAAACGACGCCGACGCGCCGTTCTCGCGAGAAGCCGCCGACTACTGGCTGCCGGTGGACACCTATGTCGGCGGCGCGGAACACGCGGTCGGGCATCTGATGTATGCCCGCTTCTGGACCAAAGTGCTGTTCGATGCCGGAATGCTCGGCTTTGACGAGCCGTTCCAGCGCTACCGCAACCAGGGCATGATGCTGGCTTACACGCCGGGCCGCAGAACGTCCGGGGACGAGGACGCGGAAGACGGCGATGAGAAGATTGACGACTGGAAGGCTATTAAGCCCGAAAATTTGGAGAAGTTCAGCGACACCGAGATTGTTTACCGCTGGGCCAAAATGTCCAAGTCAGCGGGCAATGTGGTCACGCCTGATGAGGCCGCCGAGCGGTTCGGCGCGGACAGCCTGCGCGTCTACGAGATGTTTGTCGCGCCCTTTGATGAAACGGTCCAATGGAGCGAAGAAGGCATTCGCGGCTCGGCCAAATTCTTAGCCCGCGTGTACCGCCTGGTCGCGCAAAGCAGCGACGGCTGGACCCCAAGTTGGCGGCAGAGCGTCGGCGAAGCCTCCGGCAAAGACCGCGACCTGCGGCGCAAGACGCACCAGACGATCACGCGCGTTTCGGACGACCTCGAAAACTTCCGGTTCAACACGGCGGTCGCGGGCTTAATGGAATGGACGAATGCGATGTACGAAGTCGCGAACACGCTACCGCCCGGCACTCACTCGGCGGCGCTCGACGAGGCAATTGAGTACTTTATCCTTGCCCTCGCCCCGTTTGCGCCCCATCTCGCCGATGAGTTGTGGACAGAGGGCTTGGGCCAAACAGGCTCCCTGTACCATCACGCCTGGCCGGAAGCCGACTCCGTTGCCGCGAAGAACGACGAAATCACGCTGGTGGTTCAGGTCAACGGCAAAGTGCGCGACAAGATCACCGCGCCAGCCGATTTAGACCAGGCCGCCTTGCAGGCATTGGCCCTTGCCAGCCCGAAAGTGGTGGAAGCGCTCGGCGAGAACGCGCCGAAGAAGGTCATTGTCGTGCCGGGCAAATTGGTCAATGTAGTCATCTAGCCCTAAGTGCCTGCGCCAGTTCTTGAGGCCGCTGAGAGCCGACCAGCACACGGCGGCCGTCGCTGAGTACCAGCCGCACGCCCCGGTTGCCGCGTGCGTTTAGAGCGGTGTTTTGGCCCCACCCCCGGATGCCCCAGCCGCCGTAGTCGGCAATCGGCGCGTAGGTAACCGCTTCCGCCGCCGTGATCTCCGGCAGCGCGAAGTGGCGGCGATAAAGAGGCACAAACGCGCCGAAGGTGACGGTCAGATCACTGTCCGAAACCACAGTCTTCTGGCACAGCAGGTTACAGATCAGGCCGAGCGGCACAATGAGGAAGGACCATCCCAGGCTGAAAAAGGCTGGGCGATGAGTAAGCGCGGTTATCAAGAGGAGCGGGATTGACGTCAGGCCCATGACACTATAGGCCCAGGCAGAAAATGCCTGCGTTTCGGTAAATCTTTTCATGTGTGTCTCCTACTGAATTGAGACACAGGCCAGATAAAAAAGTTGCATCGACACATCACACGGAGGGTCAAATCATGCAGGACGCAAGAGTTCGCGGCGCGTTACTTTTTATCTGCCTCGCCTGCCTCCTCGGCAGCGGCTTCGTCCTGCTGCATGGACGGCAGACCGCCCCGCCGCCTATCGTCTTTTCGGCTGCGTCTGCGGCAGTGACGCCCGCTGCCGCCTCTGCCGCGCCGCCGGTCGAAGCGCCTTCGATCGCGATAGCGCCTTCGGTTGCGGCAGCGCCTTCGGTTGCGGCAGCGTCTGCGCGTTCTGCCCGGCTGTTCGTGGATGTCGCCGGCGCAGTCCGCCGCCCGTCTCTGTATGTGCTGCCGAAGAACAGCCGCATCATGCAGGCTCTTCTCGCGGCAGGCGGGCCGACGGCGGACGCCGACATAGACGCCGTCAATCTAGCCGAGCCGGTCACGGACGGCGAGAAAGTCTTTGTCCCGAAACTCGGCGCAACCCCGGCAGCGCAGATGCCGTCCGCAACCGCTTCGGCGGCGAAAACAGCCCCAGCAGCGCTTTCTGCGAAACCGGCACAGGAAGGCAAGCGCGGCGGCAGCAGCGCAGGCAGCAGTCGCGGCAGCAAGATCAGTGCAGGCTCCGGGGAGCAGATCGGGCTGAACTCGGCCTCGCTCGAAGAACTTGAGCGCTTGCCGGGTGTCGGGCCGAGCATGGCGGCGAAAATCCTGGCGTACCGGCAGCAGTCCGGCGGCTTCGCCAAGATTGACGACCTGACCCTCGTACCCGGCATCGGCCCGAAGAAGCTGGCGAAGCTCACGCCGCTTGTTTCGCTGAACTGACGGCGGCGCGATGGCTTTAGACCGCAAGGGGCGGCTCAGGCTGTGCCGGATGAACCGTCGGAATGCCGATCTCGCGGCAGGCATCGAGAATGCTGCCGAGGATGCCTTTTACCTGCTGCTTGGAAGGCTTGTCCACCACAAAAGGCGGGTTCCACTTGAAGGTCCGCTCCGCGTAGGCCACCACAAGGCGTTGTCTGCCCTTTGCCGCAAACGGCAGAATAACGCCGCCAACAACCAGGGCGAGCGCCCAGCCGTAAGCCCGTGCTGGGACTGCCGCGCTCGATGCGAGGCAGGAAATGCCGAGTGCGATGCCAGCAAGAAACATCAGCACGGCAAATGCATAGGAGGCGTAAGGACGCACATTTTGGATGCTGACTGCTTTGATGTCCGACTTCGGGACGCGCTGGAAAAACGTGGGGTCGCCTGAAACAACGAACTTCCGCGCCGGCAGGTACAAGGCTTGGTCGCTGACGGCGAAATGGAATGGCTCAGACTTCTGCGAAGGCTGGAACCGGACATCCAAAAGAACGGTTTCGCCTGGCTTCGGCTTTAATTGGTGACAACTCCCCAGTGCTAAAGCACGGGGCTTCTACGCTAACTCGTTAGCGACGCATTGTTGTCCCAATGCGTTTATGTTGACGGCGGCGTTGGTGTCTCGGTCTAATACCAAGCCGCACATCGGGCAGTGATGCCATCGCTCAGACAGTTTCTTTTTGGCACGGTAGCCACAAGCGGAACAGTCTTGCGAAGTGTAGGCGGTTAATGATTTGATGCTATGTCACGACAAAGAGAAACAAAATCAGCATCAGACTGTTGCCTTTTCATGTGATTAACAATCCAACAGACCAGCACGGTGTTCTCGTTAGAATACGGGCCGAAAGGGTCAATGCGGTCAATGCTAACGGCATCGTTTCCAGTGTCAAGGCTTAGAACTCGCTTGCTATAATGGCATAGCCCCGATTGTTGTTTGAGTTTGGCTAAGAGGTCGGCAACTGTCAACGAAAGACCAATGTCGTTTTTTGCACATCGGCTTTTTACTGAGGCCAAAAGGTAGCCGAACCTGTTCTCAAAAGTAGAGCGATAACGGGAAGCACTCCTCGCTAAGTCACACTCTCGGCAAACGTGAGTGTATGTTTGATAAGTGAAACCGTTCGCCCTGCTTGACCGTTGTAAGAGGAAAGAGGCTATTGGCTTTACTTCGCTACAAACATGGCACTTACGGTTCACTGGTGGAGGGTTATGGAAAACTCTGCTGTGTCCGACTTCGCCGCAAACAGAGCAGTGCTTGACTTCGCCCTTGCGAGATATAATCTTGTTAAGTGTTTGGTTGTTCACAGTACATTATACCTTAAATGTGACTATTCCTAACCCGTAGGAAAGGCTTTTTGCTGGACGCGCCCAGCAATGCTCAGTAGCCCCTGAGCATATATCATTTTAGGGTTCCTGTATCTCTCGGCAGGATTGACAGCAATCACTAAACGACCAGCACTTTCAGCCTTCATCGTTAGGGTATTGCGGAACTGTGTCCACGAAGCATCGGAAATAGATTTCGCAAGGCAATGATTGTTCAGCATATTCTTGACGTTGAGTTTTTCGACCGAGATTAGGCCGAACCAATTGACCAGTTTGCGCGACTGCTGATGCACAAAGTTATGGCGACGGTTCTTAATGCGCTCATGGACACGCCGAACGACCTTCTTGGTTTGCTTGCGCTCCTGGCTCTTGCGGCCCCTCGGGGAAGCCCCAGAGCGGGGTGAACATCCTGCCTCAGAGTTTGAGCCGTGCTTGTCTTTGACCTTATCGAACTTGCGCTGCGCTTTGGCAAGAGCCGTTTCCTCTTTGCGGAAGAAGCGCGGGTTTTCGATGAACTCACCATTGGAGAGGGCGGCAAAGGTTCTCAGGCCAACGTCAATGCCAACGGACTCGTCAGAAGGAGGGAGCGGCACAGCCTCGTATTCACACGAGAAGCAGGCGTACCACTTCTCGCCGTCCTTGCGAACGGTGCAGGTCTTGGTTGTGCCAGGACAGGCGCGGTGTATCTTGGCCTTGACCTGCCCAATCTTGGAAAGCGTGACGCTGCTTTGCCCGACGCGATAGCCTTCCTGCGGATAGGTGATGCTGTCGTACTGGTCTTTTTAAGACGCGGGTAGCCAGGCTCTTCTCCTGCCTTGACACGGCGGAAGAAGGCTTGAAAAGCGAGTTCGACGCGAACGGCGACGTTCTGCAAGACTTGGCTATGAACAGTTTTTAGTTCGGCGTTGTTTGGCTTCCACGCTGTCATTGCCTTCTGCTGTTGATACAGAGTAGGCGACTTGCCTTGCGTCTCATAGCAGACGGTTCGCTCGTGAACAAGGCTGTTATAGACATCACGGCAGACAGCCAGCGTCTCATCGAGCGTTCGCTGTTGCGCGTGATTGGGGTATATCCTGTGTTTTACGCTAATCTTGTTCACGATTACATTATATCCCAATATAACGTAAACTTTTACCGTCGAGACATCAATACAGCGAAGGGCATTTGTCGTCACAAGAATGACGACGGGCTATCCATCCCCGTGGCTAAAGCCAGGGGCCTTCCACCCCTCTTGGTAAGACATGAGCAGTTCCCTTTTCGGTTTTAATCAAAGATGACCGTCGAGAAAATTATGGTTTTTAGCAGTGACTTCTTTACTTGGTGTGCTGGTGGTGGAGAATAATTATGTCCGTGATGGCGATTTCCCCGATTGATGGACGCTACGAAGCGCAGACAGCGGCTTTGGCGTCGGAGTTTTCCGAAGCCGCCTTGATTAAGTGCCGGGTGCGGGTGGAAATCGAATGGCTTGTGTTTCTCTCGGAGCGGCCCGAAATTCCCGAAGTGCGGACCTTCACCGATGCTGAAACTACCTATCTGCGGAGCCTCGTGACGGCGTTCGACGCTTCCGAAGCCGAGCAGGTACGCCAAATCGAGCAGACGACGCGGCACGATGTCAAAGCCGTCGAATACTACTTGCAGGAGAAGCTCAGGCCGACGACGCTTGCCGGCGTCATCTCGTTCATTCACTTCTGCTGCACGTCCGAGGACATCAACAACCTCGCCTATGCCCAGATGCTTCAATCGGGCATCACGCAGAAATGGCTGCCGCTGGCGAACAAGATGGTGAACCGCGTGGCGGAAATTGCGTCTGAAACACGGGCCGTCGCCATTCTTGCCCGAACCCACGGCCAGCCTGCCTCCCCGACGACGCTGGGCAAGGAGATGGCCGTCTTCGTGCATCGCTGGCGGCGTCAGCTTCGGCAGGTAGAGGCGATAGAATATCTCGGCAAGTTCAGCGGCACGGTCGGCAATTACCATACGCATTCCATCGCCTACCCGGAATTAGACTGGGAAGCGCTAGCACAGACGTTTGTCGAGCGGCTTGGCCTGACCTGGAACCCGCTGACAACGCAGATTGAGTCGCACGACTATATTGCCGAGCTGGCCCATGCCCTGGTGCGGTTCAACACGATTTTGCTCGGCTTCGACCAGGACATCTGGACCTACATCTCGCTCGGCTACTTCAAGCAGCGGGTCGTCGCTGGGGAAGTCGGGTCGTCTACCATGCCGCACAAAGTCAACCCAATTAATTTTGAGAACTCTGAGGCCAATTTAGGCATGAGTAATGCACTGCTCGTGCATCTCGCGGGCAAGCTGCCAGTGTCGCGCTTGCAGCGGGACTTGACCGACTCGTCGGCCCTGCGGAACCTGGGAACCGCCGTCGCGCACTCGTTTCTGTCCCTGCAAGCAACTTTACGCGGCCTGGGTGTGCTGGACGTCAATCCTGTTGCGATTGCCCGTGACTTGGACCCGGCGTGGGAAGTGCTGGCCGAGCCGGTCCAAACTGTCATGCGCCGGGTTTCCCTGCCGGGCGCGTATGAGCGACTGAAAGAGCTGACGCGCGGTGCGGGCATCACGCAGGCAGGCATCCAGGCATTTATCGGAAGCTTGGATTTGCCCGACGCCGACAAGCAGCGCCTCCTAGCGCTGACGCCCGCGACCTACACGGGGTATGCGGATGAGCTTGTCGAACATATTCTAGCCTAACTTATTTTAGCACCAAGCAAATAGTCATGGTATAATGAAAGCGCAGTGAGGATTTTATGGCCCAGGTCAAAGTTTATGTGACACTCAAGCCGTCGCTCTTGGACGCGCAGGGGAAAGTCGTGCAGGGGGCGCTGACACAGCTCGGCTACGCGAATGTCGAGGACGTGCGGATCGGCAAGTATGTCGAAATGACGGTCGTAGGCGGCCCCGAACTCGACGCCCAGGTTCAGGAAATGTGCGACAAGCTGCTGGCAAACCCGGTCATTGAAGATTACAAGTACGAGGTGACCCAGTGAAGTTCGGCGTGCTGAAATTTCCCGGCTCGAACTGCGACCAAGACGCCTACCACACGCTCAAAGACGTGATGGGCCAGCCGACCGAGTATTTGTGGCACCAAGACGCCGATCTGAAAGGCGCGGACTGCGTCGTCGTTCCCGGCGGCTTTTCCTACGGCGATTACCTGCGCTGCGGCGCGATTGCCCGATTCTCGCCCGTAGTGGCCGCGACCCAGGAGTTTGCCTCGCGCGGCGGCCTCGTGCTTGGCATCTGTAACGGCTTTCAAGTGCTGTGCGAGTCGCATCTGCTGCCGGGCGCACTGCTGCGGAACCAGGACCAGAAGTTTGTCTGCAAGCAGATCCATCTGCGGGCGGAAAACACGGAGACGCCGTTTACGAACACGCTAACACCGGGCCAGGTTTTGCAGGTGCCGATTGCCCACGGCGAAGGCAACTATGCCTGCGACAAAGAAACGCTGACGCAGCTTCAAGACTCGAACCGGGTTTTGTTCCGCTACTGCCATTCCGATGGAACACTCGCGGATCACTCAAACCCGAACGGGTCAGTTGACAACATTGCCGGTATTGCCAGCGCCGATTTCAACATCCTGGGCCTGATGCCCCATCCCGAACGCGCCTCGGACCCCGCCCTCGGCTCGGCAGACGGCCGAGCGATCTTTGAATCGCTGCTGCGCTTCTGGAAATAACCGCTGTCTACTTTACGCCTTCATAGATGTATGCCCTCATAGAACAGATTAGGAGATATGATGAAAACTGTTGATGTCCTGTTGTTTGACGGAGTTGATGAGCTGGATTTCAGCGGCCCGTATGAAGTGTTGTCTTCCTGCCGCCGCGTCCTAGATGGCAAATGGAGTGATAAGCCTGCGTTCCATGTCCAGACAGTCGCCGACGGGCGCAAGACCGTTCAGTGCGCCCACGGCCTCTGTGTCCTGCCCGACAAATCGCTGGCCCAGGCATTTGAAGCGGACATCATCATTGTTCCCGGCGGCCCCGGCGCCCGCAAAGAGAACCTCCCCCTGCATATGCTTGAGTTTCTCTGCAACGCCTGCGATACGGCGGAGATCATCGCCTCGGTTTGCACCGGCGCATTCATCATCGCTAAGACTGGCCTTGCCGACGGCAAGCAGGTCACGACCCACGCGGCGCAGATTGAGACGCTTGCCAAGCTGTACCCGAAAGTCAAAGTCGTCAAAGGCCCGCGCGTCGTCAACGGCGGCGGTATCCTGATGTCCTCGGCGGGCATCTCCGCTGGAATTGACCTTGCGCTTGCCATTATTGCCCGGTACGAGGGCAAAGAAACCGCCCAGTTCGCCGCAAAGCGTTTGGAATGGCCCGGCAACTGGACCGAGTCCAGCCTCCATGTCGCGGCGGCCCCCCACAAACCCGCAGCGACTCCCCTGAAAGCTGCCACCCCCGCACGGCGTTAAGCCTAAAAATCCAAAAAGAGCGGCAGGGCCTACGCCCTGCCGCTCTTTTGTTTCGCCGCCTTCAACAATCGGGATGACAGGATTCGAACCTGCGACCCCCGGGCCCCCAGCTCGGTGCGCTAACCAAACTGCGCTACATCCCGCCTTGCTGCCCGGCGAACGACTTAGTATAGCAGATTGCCTCGCCCTCTGTCAAGGACATTGACACTGCTGCGCTTCGCGGCTATAATAGAAAACAGCGCTTGGACAGGTGCCGGAGTGGTCATAACGGAACTGTCTTGAAAACAGTCGGGGGGGCAACTCCCCCGTGGGTTCGAATCCCACCCTGTCCGCTGCCACAACTTGATTTTAATTGCAGGCTAAGGAGGGCAAGCGCGTGTGAAAGTCAGGGAAGTCGTCAAGCGGCTTAAAGCAGACGGCTGGATACAAATTCGGCAGGAAAGCAGTCACCGCACATTCAAGAAGTCAGGCAATCCTGATCTGATCACCATATCTGGCCCCGACAGCCAGGACGTGTATTCGGGTCAACTCAGCGACATTCGCAGAACATCAGGACTCCCACTACGATGAAAACAATAACAGTGGTCTTGGAACAGGGACCGAATAACTGGGGCGCTTACACTCCTGACGATATTGGCTGCGTCATCGCCACTGCGGACACACGAGAAGAAGTCATTGCTCAGTTTCGATCCGCTTTGGAGTTTCACCTCAAAGTCATGCGTGAAGAAGGTATGCCGACGCCGGACGTGACGGAACTGGAAATCCGGGAGACCGTTGCGGCTTGACAAAAATGGAACCGAAGGTTTGTTTTATGCTGATTACTCGTTGTTTGTTGACGCTAGTCGCTTTGTCCCTGCTGACCAGCATTGCCTACGGTCAAAACCCTACCCCACCGCCAGCCGACAACAATCCTCAATATGGCTGGGTGGAAGGTACGATTACGACGGATCAAGGCCATCCTGTCGAGGAGAGGAGCCTGGGAGGCGGCAAGCAGATCAAATTAGTCAGACACGGCGGCCGAGCTTACACCACTGTATCGGACCTAAGCATGGGCGGCCTCTACAGCATCCACGGACTGAAGCCAGGCATCTACGATGTCAGCGTCACGACGGGGTTCTGGGATAATACAGGAAGCAGGCCATACCGGCCACAGCGTATTTTAGGACTTCTGATTAAGCCTGGACAAAGAACACTGCTCAACATTGTCATGCCGGAAGGCGATACTTTACAGGAAACGGGAGAAGCGACGATTGTCTCAGCTCAAGTGACGAACGTTGCCGCAGAAATCGCACAGCAACAGAAGCAGATTGATGACTTGAAGGCGCAGGTTGCAGCACTGCTGAAAGCGACAGGCACGGCAGCCTCAGCTTCTGCGCCGGCGGCAACCGCTACGCAGAATTGAAAGACGAATGAGCATGATTATGTGGTCAAAGTTCAATGAAGTTCGTAGCAGCACGTTGTCACCCAAAGTAGAGGCTGTCGGCAAAGTTCTTGCTTTGCTTATAGGGGCAGTTCTCGTCTTTAATGTCGCTTTCGTAGCCTGCTTGTCCTTCATTCCAGGGTTTGCCCGGCATTTTCCGTGGACGCATTGGAACCAATGATGGCTAATCCTTCAAAGGCGCAGGTCAAAGATTTTGTGGAGGCGGCGCATGGCGATCTGCCGAAAGTCCAGCAGATGCTGGAAGAGGAGCCGCAGCTTCTTGAAATGCCGAGCGGCAACGAGACTGCATTGGGGGCGGCCTGCCAGATGCGCCGCATAGACATCATCCAGTATCTTCTTGAGCAAGGGGCAGCAATGAACATCTCCGCCGCCTGTGTTTTAGGCTTGACGGACCGAGTTGCGGATTTCCTCGCGCACGATTCCCTGCTGCTGAACAAAGGCGATAAGCAGTCGCACAACAAGCATCCCGTTTACTTCGCCGAGCATCAGCCGGAAACGCTGGCGATGCTGAAAAGCCGAGGGGCGAAGTAGCAGTTGCCCTAACCCAAGAAAAGGCCCGGAGCATGATGCTCCGGGCCTTTCTTGTTTAACCTGGCGGGAACGACTTGAGGGTCGCTTTTTGGCGCTCGTGGTTGACGGTGAGGCCGGTTCCGTTGACGACATGGGTGATTTCGGTAACGGGCTTCCCGATGATCCAGATGGAGGTCAAGTGGTGGAGGGTGATGCCCGGCGTGTCCGGCGCCTCATAGGCATTGAAACAAGTCGTATCCGAGCGCGTGTAGACGCCGTAGACGCCCAATCCCCAGGCTTCGTGGCGCTGAACATGGTCAGAGACTTTGTACGAGGCGTAGCCAGGGACGCCGTCATGCTGCCAGCGGTTTTGGTCGGGCGCGTCGTAAGGCAACTCGGACTGGTAAAAGTAGACGCGACCTCCTTCGCCGTTCCAAAGCGTCTGGTACTCTTGGAAATGCTCCGCGAACAAGCCGTAGATGGTCACGTTGTCGCCGTGGACGACCAAACCGTTCGCGCAGGGGTTATTGTCCCAATCGGCCCCCGCGCCGTGATCTGCCCGCCACAGCCAGACATTATCTACAACCACGTCCCGGCTGTGAATTTCGAGGCACACGGACGCGGCTCCGGCAGCCGCGCCGCCCACTCGGCAGCAGACGTCGTACAGGCAGGTTGGGTTATGGGAATAGTCGTGTTGGCTGTCTGGCACGCCGATCTGCACCAGCACTTCGGAGTGAAGAGGACCGGCCTCGGCGATTAGCCCGCACAAAGAGACGCCGTCTACATCCGCAACCGTGATCGCTGGGGTTCCATTGCCGGGAATCAGTGTAGCAAACCCTAACCCTAAGACAATCGTATCAGGCCGCGTCACGCGCAGGCTTGCTTCCAGGTGGTAAACGCCCGGTGTCAGCAGCAAGTGCCGGCCTTCGTCGAGTGCGGCATTCAGGGTGGCGGCTGTATCTCGATCCGAGTGGGCCAGATGAAAGCGGTCCAGAGGCACATCAACAGACAGGGCAGGAGTACCAGACCAGCTTGGTCCAACTGTGCTTTGCGCCTGCCAGGCGGGAACTCGCACGACATAATGCCCCTCGGCGTCCAGGCATAGATACGGCTTTTCCCGGAACGGCGGCGTCTCGGCAATGATGGTGAAAGGCGGGTCTGGAAACTCCCCAGCCGGCGGGCGAGTGACGCCCACGAACACCATGTTCCAGTTATGGCCGTTCCACTGCTCCCAGTCAGCGTTCCGCGAAAGCCACTGCTGCTGCGACCCGGAGTTGACTTGACCGTCAACACGAGAGTCGGCCAGAAATCCCCCACTGGACCAGCCCCCGTCCCAGAGGTTCAGGTCGCCGTGAACATGGACGCGGCGCATCCACGTCGCTTGCGAAACCGCCCAGGTCAGCGGGGCCGAATGAAGCGGCGTCACGCTCAGGTTCTCGCACGAGCGCCAGAAGTTGCAGGTAGCATTTTTGTCCCCAAGCCAGTTGGCATCTGAATGGACCGCGCCACGAATAGCAGTGTCATCCGGGGAAGCTCCGAGGCCCAGCACCTGCGTGTAGAAGCCGACGTTCACGTCTACCTCGTAGCGCCCCGGCTTAAACAGCATGGCATAGCGTTCGAGGCCAAACTGATTTGTTTCCTGCTGTGCGAAGACAGCGTCCAGACGGCTCTGGATTGCGGCCTGCGGCTCTGAAGGATCAAACAAGAGAACGTTTGGCCCGAAGATTGGTGCGGGATGAGGTTCGTTCATAAGATAAATGCCCAAAGCATAAAGGCCCGGTGCAGACTGCGCCGGGCCTTTGTCATCTCTGTTTCTTAAGCCACGGTCGGCTCGGTGAACTCGTCTTCGGGAACTTGCGCTTCCTCAGAGACCGGAACAACCGGGTTATGCTCGCCTTCCAAGCCTAGCGGAGCACCGAGGCGGAACACGATGCCACGCTCTTCGTCGTAGTCTACTACCACTGTGTCATTCGCGTTGAACTTGCCGAGCAGGATATCCTCGGAAAGCGGGTCTTCGACCAGGCGCTGAACGGCGCGGCGCAGAGGACGGGCGCCGTACTGCGGGTCAAAGCCCTCGCGGGCTAGGAACTTCTTGGCAGGGCCTGTCACCTCAAAGTCCATCCCCTTCTGGGCAATCTGCTTGCTCACGCGGTCGAGCATCAGTGTGACCACTTCGTTGATTTCCTCGGCAGACAGCGGGTGGAAGATAATCGTCTCATCCACACGGTTTAGGAACTCCGGCCGGAAAACGCGCTTCAGCTCGTCGGTGATCCGCCCCTTGATGCTGTCCATCTGACGGGCAATCTCCTCCGCCGACTTCGGCCCGGTGTCTGTGCGTCCGAAGCCCATCTCGCGCTCGCCCTGAATAGAACGGGCACCGATGTTTGAGGTCATAATCAAGATGACGTTCTTGAAGTCAATCACCCGGCCATGCGAGTCGGTCAGGCGACCGTCTTCCATAATCTGCAAGAGAATGTTGTAAACTTCCGGATGCGCTTTTTCGATTTCGTCGAGCAGCACGACCGAATATGGGTTGCGGCGGACAGCTTCTGAAAGCTGGCCGCCTTCATCGTAGCCGACATATCCGGGAGGCGCACCGACAAGCCGGGAGACCGCGAAGCTTTCCATGTACTCGGACATGTCAATCCGAATCAGGTTGTCTTCCTTCTCGAACAAATACGCCGCCAAAGCACGCGCAAGCTCGGTCTTACCGACGCCGGTGGGGCCTAAGAAGATAAACGAGCCGATAGGACGCTTGATGTCGCGCAGGCCGGACCGGGAACGGCGAACGGCTTTCGAGATCGCAACAATCGCTTCGTGCTGGCCGATGATCCGCTTGTGCAGCTCTTCTTCCATGCGGAACAGCTTCTGCGTCTCGGCTTCTACCAGACGCGCGACAGGAATGCCGGTCATGGAGAAAATGATGTTCGCAACTTCGTCTTCGTCTACGGTTTGCTTCGCGTCCTTCTTCGTCTCCTGCCAGCCTTCTTCGAGGCCGGAGACTTTTTCCTCAAGCTCGCGCTTACGTCCCTGCAAGTCATACGCCTTCTCGTACTGCCGGTTGTTCGGCAGGCCGTTCAGTTCTTTTTGGATCGCGTTCAGCTCGATTTTGGCGTCGCGCAGGTCCTGCGGCGGCATCGCACCGCGCAGGCGGACACGGGACGCGGCTTCGTCAATCACGTCAATCGCCTTGTCCGGCAGGAACCGATCCGAGATGTAGCGGTCGGACAGCCGGGCGGCGGCGTCCAAAGCCTCGTTCGTGATCTCAACCTTATGGTGCTGCTCGTAGCGCGGGCGCAGGCCCTTCAGGATCTCGATGGCATCGTCTACCGACGGCTCCTTAACCTGGATGGCCTGGAAGCGCCGCTGAAGCGCGGCGTCGCGCTCCACATACTTGCGGTACTCATCCAGAGTAGTGGCGCCGATGCACTGCAATTCGCCGCGTGCAAGCGCCGGCTTCATGATGTTCGAGGCATCAATCGCGCCTTCGGCCGCGCCCGCGCCGACCAGCGTGTGCAGCTCGTCAATGAAGAGGATAATCTCGCCCTGCGCTTTTCGCATCTCTTCCATAACCCGCTTCATACGCTCTTCAAACTCGCCCCGGTACTTGGTTCCGGCAACGAGAGCCGCGAGGTCAAGCTGGATGACGCGCTTGTCTTTCAGGAAGTCGGGAATGTCGCCCATGACGATCCGCTGGGCTAGACCTTCGGCAATGGCGGTCTTGCCGACGCCCGGCTCACCCAACAAACACGGGTTGTTCTTCATACGCCGGGAAATAATCTGGATGCACCGCTCAATTTCGTTGGCCCGGCCGATGACCGGGTCCAGCTTCTCGTTGCGGGCAAGCTCCGTCAGATCGCGTCCAAACTCGTCCAAGGTCGGGGTGCGGGTCTTCGCCGCCTGGGTCCGCGATCCGGTTCCCGTGCCTCCTTCACCGCCGCCTTCTTGAAGGTGCATGACTTCGCGCCGGGTCCGGTCTAAGTCTACGCCGAGCTTGGACAAAACACGCCCGGCCAGCCCTTCCCCTTCCCGGATCAAACCGAGAAGCAGATGCTCCGTACCGATGTAGTTGTTGTTAAGCTGACGCGCCTCATCGTAAGCCAGGTCAATGACCCGCTTCGCGCGGGGCGTGAGCTGCATGTCCTGCCCCAAGCGTCCGTCGCCGCGTGCGACCTGCCGCTCGATCTCCGAGCGGATACGTCCCAGGCTGACGCCAATTCGGTCCAAAATTCGCGCCGCGACGCTGTCGTTCTCGCGTACCAGGCCCAGCAGTAAATGCTCGGTCGAAACATAATTCTCGCCTAGCCGACCCGCTTCTTCCTGTGCATAAAACACGACCTTGCGAGCGCGTTCTGTAAATCGCTGCCACATAATTTTGCCTCTCCAGTGATTCTAGTACGCCTATTGTTTGCGTATTTTATTGCGTATGAGCGCCGGACGGCGCGTTTCCTCGTAAAATGTATACTGCGCTTTTTCGCCGGAGACAAACTGTACGCCCATTCGAAGCGACGACAGCAGCTCGTTGAAAATTCGGTTGGTGACACCGGTTACCAGCCCAAACTGGGCACCGAGCCGCAGAATTGAAAGAAGCGCCATCGAATCGCCTGCCGACAGCCGCTCCGCCGACTTCAGCTTTGCCTGAGCGCCTGCGACTTTGTCTTCTATTACTGAACGCTGATCACGCCAGAGCAGTTCCCTCGCCGCCTGCTCGTCGGTCAGCAGCAGGGTTGCTGTCGCCGCCAGTCGCGTCAGTAACTGCCGCTCCGACTTGCCCGTGCTAACGGCGTTTGAGATCTGGTACACATCCCCCGCCGCCGCGCTGCCTTCGCCGTAAGGCCCGCGTACCGCTGCGCCGAGTGTTCGCGCCGCCTCCATCGCGCCTTCAATCTTGCCCGACAGCGCCAGCCCTGGCAGGTGGGCCATGACCGAGACCCGCAGGCCCGTTCCGCAGTTCGACAGCGACGAGGTAAGATACCCATAATGTGGGTCAAACGCATAGTCGAGATGTCCGCCGAACTGGTCGTCCATCTGGTCGGCGATCCGCCAGGCGGCATCAATCTGCAATCCCGGCAAGATTGCTTGCAGCCGCAGGTGGTCTTCCTCATTGACCATGACGCTGACCGTGTGCTTATCGTCCACTAAAGCCCAGCGGTTCGGCCCAGCCATCGCGTGCGGAACGCTGATTAAATGGCTGTCGACCAGCGCCGCTTTGTCCGCCTCACCGAGATTCCCGACTTCCACCGCCCGCAGGCCGACCTGCCCTTTATCCCGGCGTTTCGCAGCCGCCAGCACCTGCTTCGCGACGGCCTTCAGCTCGGTATCGGTGGCTCGCCCTGGAAAAGCCACCCCACTCAGATTTCGGGCCAGCCGCACGCGGGTAGACACAATGACATCCGCCTCCCAGCCGGTTTCCCCCGCCCACGCCGGCGGCGTCGGCATCTCCGCGCTCGGCATTTCTGTCTCAGGCTGCGTTTTTGCCGAGGTGGCGGGTCTCACCGTGGATCTCCTTCAGCGCCTGCTGCACTTCCGCCGCGAACGCCGCATAGCACCGGGCGCATCCCATCTGCCCGTTGGAATACAGCTCGCGCCGAGCCATGCCGCACTGCGGGCAAGATTGGCCTTCTTCAGCGGAAGTGTCAGCAGCTTTATTCACGGCTTTTTCCAACGCTGCTCATCCTCTACCCGCATTGCGTTTATTTCTTCCATGAGGACCTTCGTTCGCGCCTACGACTTTGCGATTATGATGTCGTCTGCCTTCGTAATCTCTCGTAGCCGGTCTATTTCCGTAATGCACTCGGAGAGCGTCGTTTCAAGCTCCCTGAATTCGTCACGGAAATTCGCCAGCATTTTGAACATCATCCAAAGCCGCAATTCTTTGATTATCTTGACACTATTTTACCCGAAAACGGCCCGGAAGTTCGGAAACTACAGCGCGGGTGTTCCTGTTGTCTGCGTCAGCTCGCGGAAGGCGGCGATGAGCTGCTTGGTGATCGGGCCGGGCTTGCCGTCGCCGATGTCGCGGCCGTCAAAGTGAACGGCGGGAATAACTTCCGCCGCCGTGCCGGTCAGGAAGATTTCGTCGCTGTTATACACATCATACTGGGTGATGATTGGCTCGGTGACGGTGTAGCCGGCGTCGGTCGCGAGGCCGATGACGGTATCACGGGTGATGCCCTGCAAGATGCCGATAGACGCGGGCGGGGTTGTAATGGCGCCGTTCTTGACCAAAAAGATGTTGTCGCCGGTGGCTTCGCCGACATAGCCTTCACGGGTGAGCATGAGGCCCTCGCCCGCGCCCTGGCGGTTCGCCTCGGCTTTTGCCATGATGTTGTTGATGTACTTGCCGGTGCATTTGACGCGTGGGTCAATCACGTCCGGCGACGGCAGGCGGGTTGAGACGGTAGCGACAATCAAGCCTTGCTCGTACATCTCGGCAGGGTACAGCGCAAGCTGCTCACACGAGATGTAGACATTGGCGTCGCCTTTGATGTGCTTCGGGTCGAGTCCAAGCCCCGTGCCGCGCGTGACGGTGACACGGATATAGCCGTTCGCGTGGCCGTTGGCTTTGACGGTTTCTAAGATGGACTCGCGAGTGGCTTCGGGCGGCGCCGGAATGACGATGTTGAGCGCCTTTGCCGAGAAGTACAGCCGCGCGACATGCTCATCGAGCTTGAAGACGCGGCCATTATAGACTCGAATGCCCTCAAACAGACCGTCGCCGTAAAGCAGGCCGTGGTCATAAAAAGGAATGACCGCTTCTTCTTTCGGTGTCAGCACACCGTTCATAGACACAAATTGCTGCACAGGCGTTACTCGCTTCTCTACAAGATGCGTTTAGTATAGCACGGGGAGCGCGGAAAAAGAACCCCTTCCGCCTCAAGAACCCCTCCCGCTCGTCCCTCGCTCCCTTTCACCTCGCTATGGAGGCTCTGCGACTAGAGGCCCCTGTTAGGGAAGGGCAACACAGAAAACAGCAAGAACGGGAACGCCCGCGTCTTTGGCCTCTTACTTCTGGCCCTTCCCTAACAGGGGCCTTCCAGGTAGCCAGTGCTGAGGGAGCGAGGGACGAGCGGGAGGGGTTCTTGAGGCGGAAGGGGTTCTGGGTACTACTTCCCCAGGAGAACAATTATGCAAACTGCGGAAGAAGAAGTGCTGGAAATCACGCGGCAGATGCTGAATGCCATGTACACGGCAGACCCGGACGTTCACCGAAAGCATAGTGCGGAAGATATGTCGTCGTATGAGTGGTATATCGCGCCTCAGCGCATTGACGGCTTAGACTTCCATCTTGCCCTGATTGCAGGCGGCGGCAACGGGGGATCGTCGCGCCTGGATATGCTGACGCCGCGTGTGCAGGTCTACGGCGACACGGCGGTTGTCAGCTACACGCTGCTGAAAACAGCGTTTGGCGAGGATACACCATCGCAGTTTTCGACGATGAACGAAACACGGGTGTTCGTGAAACTGGAGGGGGTGTGGAAGATGGTGCATCTGCATAAGTCGCCGACATAGAGTACATAGGAGAGAACCCGGCACTAGAAGTGCCGGGCTGCTATTGCATCAAAGTCCCTGCGGGACTAAATACCGTCGGCGGTTACTTCTTTAGTGTCGAAGACACTTCCACTCAACAGTAGCCCGGTAATTTATTACCGGGTGCAGGAGGCAGTGCCGGGTTCCTACCGGATACTCGCCCGCTCCACGGGAACCGGCGCATGAGCCACATTGGTCACAGTGGCCGGCGCTTGCAGGGAGCGCGAGCCGACAACCGAGGCTTTGTAAAGGCCGGAAGGCAGAACACCAAAGGCGAGGGTTGCAATCGCTGAGATGACAAGCGCGACGCTGGCGCCGGGAGAAAATCCCCAGATGTTTGCGGGGTACTGGCGCTTCGCAGGCTGGAAGTACATGGTGTAGACAATCCGCAGGTAGTACGCCGCGCCGACGACGCTTGCGACTAAACCTGTGACCGCAAGGCCGTACTGCTGGGCGTGGACCGCCGCAATAAAGACGTAGAACTTGCCGAAGAAGCCGGCAGCCGGGGGAACGCCCGCAAGCGAGAACATAAACAAGGCCATCAGCGCCGCCGCCCAGGGCTGAGACTGGGCCAGTCCTTGCAAATCTTCAATGTTGTTCAGCTCGTCGCCGCGCCGAGCCAGCAGGATCAAAACGCCGAACGCACCCAAATTCATAAACGTGTAAGCCAAAATGTAGAAGAGAATGCCGGCGTAGGCTTCTGTGCGGATCGTAGGATTAAGTGATGCGGCGGCAGAGCTTCCCGCCAGCAGGCCGACCAGGATATAGCCCGCATGGGCAATAGAGGAGTAAGCCAGCATCCGCTTGATGTTAGTCTGGACAATCGCGACAAAGTTGCCGACCACCATGGTCAAAATCGCCAGCACCCACAAAACGTCATGGAAGATGGACGACAGCGGCAGCAGCACAATCGCGACCCGGACCAGGGCAGCAAACGCCCCGCATTTTGCGCCGGCGGACATAAACGCTGTCACCGAAGTCGGAGCGCCTTCATAGACGTCCGGGGTCCACGAGTGGAACGGCACGATAGCCGCTTTGAACGCAAGGCCGATGAGAAGCAGCGCGAAACCCGCGACGGCGTAGGAAGACGTTAAAGACGCAATCGGCACCGTGGTCAGCGTATCTAGGCGGGTCGTTCCCGTGCCGCCGTAGACCAGCGCAATGCCGTACAGAAAGAACGCGGAGGAGAACGAGCCAAGCAGGAAATACTTCATCGCCGACTCTTCCGAGCGGGCTTCCGTCCGTGCAAACCCGGACAGGATATACAGCGCGATAGACAGCACTTCCAGACCGATAAAGATGGTAATCAGCTCCCGCGAGGTCGCCATCAGCATCGCCCCGGAGGTCGAGAACAGCAGAAGCGCGTAATACTCGCCGTAGTTAATGCCCTTCTGCTGGATATACTTTTCGGAGAGCAGGACAGACAGCGCAGCAACCACAACGAGAATGGCTTGGAAAGCTAACGCAAAATCGTCGGCAACGACGGTTCCGTTAAAGCCGGTGGTCAGGGACGCACCGCTTTTGTCCCAGAGAAAGGCGCAGGAGCAGACCGCGACAACCAGGCCGGCCAGCGAGACGATGACGCACCAGCTTTTGCGGTCGCGGGGCAGAGCAAGGTCTACCATAAGAACAAGCATGGCTGTGACGATGACAATCAGCATCGGCGAAACGGCGAGAATGTCGGCGGAAGTAACGGGCAGGGCAGGAGTCATTAAGGATGAATGCCTTTCGGCTGCGCGGACGTAGCAGCGAGACGGGGCGGGGCGGCGACCGCCGTGCGGGCAGTGTCTGCCGGAGCAAATGGATCCATATAGATCGGCTGGGTTTGGGCCATAATGGTTCCTACCGACGGGCTGACTTTGTCCAGCGTCGTCGGTGTCGGGTAGACGCCCAGGGCAAAGATGAGGACAACCAGCGGGAACAGCGCCCACTTTTCGCCGCGTGTCATGTCGAGCAGGTTTTGGTTTTCCTCGTTATCCAGTTTGCCGTACATGACGCGCTGGAACATCCACAGCATATAGACGACAGACCAGATCGCGGCGGTTGTTGCAAAGCCCGTGGCCCAGGGGTGGGTCTGGAACGATCCCATCAGCAGCAGCAATTCGCCCGTAAAGCCGCTGGTTAAAGGCAGTGCGACCGACGACAGCGTGGCAACAAGAAACACGACTGTGAACATCGGCATCACGGCGGACAGGCCGCCGAAGTCGCCGATCTGGTAGGATTTGCGCCGGGCGTACAGCGCCGCGACCAAGATAAACAAAGCGCCCGTCGTAATCGTGTGGCTGACCATCTGCACGACCGCGCCGGACAGGCCGATGCTCGTCAGAGCAAAAATGCCCAGCATAATCACGCCGATATGCGACACCGACGAATACGCGAGAAGACGCTTGAGGTCGGTTTGCATTGCGGCGACAAGCGCGGCGTAGATAACGCCGATGACAGCCAGGACAATAATAACCGGCGCACAGGCTTTGACGGCGAAGGGGAACAGCGGCAAGCAGAACCGAATAAAGCCGTACAAACCCATCTTCAGCGCGACCAGTACAATCGTCCCGCCGGTCGGCGCCTCCGAGTACGCATCAGGAACCCACGAATGGAATGGGAACACCGGCGCTTTGATGCCGAACGCCAAAAAGAAGCCGACAAACAGCAGAATGTCGGTGACTTGCCGCCCCGAAAATAGGCCAGTGACCGGGCTGACATGCTGCTGCAAGGCCGGCAAGTCAAACGTCGTCGAGCCGCCCAAGAAATACAGCGCCATGATGGAAACCAGCATGACCATCGAGCCAGCCATCGTATACAGGAAGAACTTAACGGTCGCATACACGCGCCTCTGCCCGCCCCAGATGCCGATGAGGAAATACATCGGGATCAGCATCCCTTCCCAGAACAAGTAGTACAGCACCAGGTTCAGAGACAGGAACACGCCCAAAACGGCAGTTTCCATCACCAGCATCCAGGCGTAGAACTCCCGGCTCCGGGTGTTGATTTCCTTGAATGAGACGCCGACTGCGAACGGGAAGATCACGGTCGTCATCAGCACCATCAGGAGCGAGATGCCGTCCATGCCGAGAAAGTAGTTGATATGAAGCGACGGAATCCACGAGGCCATGTCCACAAGCTGGAACTGCGGCCCGTGCGGCGCGTACTGGACGTAGGCATAGAGCGAGACCGCCAGCGCGGCTAGCGTTCCAACCAGTGCAGCCGCTTTGATGGCGTGCACATTGTCCTTCGGGATCAGTCCGACCACGAGCGCAAACAGCGCCGGCAGGAACACCAGCAGGGTCAGCAGCCCCCCAAAACCTGTCATTGTTTCTGTCATTTAGTGCACATATCCTGACGCGCGAACGGCGACAAACACAAGAATAAGAAAAATCCCGATGACCATCGAAAAGGCATACGAGCGGACAAAGCCGTTCTGAGTTTTGCGGATGCGCTGGCCTGACCAGGCGGTCACCGCCCCCACCCCGTTGACAATGCCGTCAATCCCGCGCACGTCAAACGTCAGCCACAGCCAGTTTGCCAGCTTCTTGCCGAGCATCACAAACCAGAAGTTGTAAGCTTCGTCAACAAAGTATTTGTTCAGGATCGCCCAGTTGTACCAGCCGAAGCTAAACAAGCGATGGTTCGCACGAACTTCGGGCCGCATCAACTCATTATTTGTTGTGGCGCGGTAGCGCACAACGCAGGCGGCGATGACTAGCACAATCGCAATCAGGGTTGCGAGGCCCAAGACGTGTTCCATATTAGCGTCGTGGATCGGGTTTAGGTAGCCCGGCGTCGAAACCGACGGTGCAAGAAAATCCGAGAACGTCTCAAACTTCAGCACGGCCCAGCCAGTGATGGAAGACAGAACGGCTAGAATGCCGATTGGCACGATCATGGCATAGCTTGACTCGTGGGCATGAGCAGCCGCTTCAGTGCGCGGCTTGCCGAAAAACGTCTTCATAATCATGCGGAACATGTAGAAGGCGGTTAGCAATGCTGTGAAGACGCCGATGCCCCAGAAAGCCCAGTGCTGCCAGTCTGCCGAACCATTGACCTGCCACATACGCCACAAGATTTCGTCCTTGCTCCAATAGCCCGCGAACGGGATAATACCGGAGATTGCTAGTGTTGCTGCCAGCATGGAGACTGCCGTGACTTTGATGTGCGGGAACAGGCCACCCATGTTCCGCATATCCTGCGGGTCGTTTGGGTCCGGGCCAGCGGTACCGCCGGTTTTCTCGTCCGCGCTGTCGCCATGCTCGGCATGGGCGGCGTCGGCGTGGCCCGCCTTCTCATGCTGGGCGTGCATCGCGTGTTCAACGGCATGAATCACCGAGCCGGAGCCTAAAAAGAGGCAGGCTTTGAAGAACGCATGGGTCATCACATGGAACATGCCCGCCGCGAAGACACCGGAGCCGCAGGCGGCGAACATATAGCCAAGCTGCGAGACGGTGGAGTACGCCAAAACGCGCTTGATGTCGTTCTGCATCAGGCCAATCGTCGCCGCAAAGAAGGCGGTCGAGATGCCGATGACGGCCATTGTCACCATCGCAATGTCGGACAACTCAAACAGCGCGTGGGTCCGGGAAACCAAGTAGATACCAGCAGTGACCATCGTCGCGGCATGAATAAGCGCAGACACCGGGGTCGGCCCCTCCATCGCGTCCGGGAGCCAGGTGTAGAGTGGGATCTGGGCAGATTTGCCGGTGCAGCCCAAGAAGAACATAAGCAGGAGTGTCGCGATGACAGCGCCGGACGCCGCCTGCGCCAGCAGCGGCGCGGCCTGCGTGATGCCTAGGACGGCGCTGTGTCCGGTGACAAAGTCCAGCGTTCCAAAGTAGTGGAACACAAAGAACATTCCAATCAGGACGCCGACATCACCGATGCGGTTGACGATGAACGCTTTTTTCGCCGCGTCTCCTGCCGACTTCTTCTCGTAGAAGAACCCAATTAAGAGGTACGAACAGAGTCCGACACCCTCCCAGCCGATAAAGAGGCCGAGGATGTTGTTGCTCATCACCAGCAGCAACATGAAGAAGACAAATAGGTTCAAGTAGGTAAAGAACCGCTGATACCCTTTGTCCGTCGCCATGTACGAGGTTGAGTAAAGGTGAATGAGGCCGCCAACGCCAGTAATAATCAGCATCATCAGGACCGACAGCGGATCAATCAGCAGCTCATAGTTGACGTTGAAGAAGTGGATACCCTGCGCGTCCGTCGGGATGTTCATCCAGGGCGCGAGATACACCGTCGCCTGCTTGTGCCCCTCCGGCGCAGACGTAACGTGCAGAAACAGCATCACGGCCACGGCAAACGAGGCAAATACGGCGGCTGTGCCGATCGCGCCCGCCACGATTTTCGGCAGCGGCTTGCCGGTCAGCGGCCCCAGCACGCCATTGATTAGGAAGCCGACCAGCGGGAACAGCGGGATGAGCCAGGCGTAAAACAAAGAAGAATCAGAATGCGTCATAACCGAACTCGCCTACCCCTTCATCAAATCAATTTCGTCCACGCTGATAGACGCACGGTTTCGGAAAATCGAGACCAGAATGCCGAGGCCGACTGCAACTTCCGCCGCTGCGACCGCCATCACGAAGATCACCATCATCTGCCCGGCGAGGTCGGTTTTGTAGCGCGAGAACGCCACAAAGGTCAAGTTGACGGCGTTCAGCATCAGCTCGACGCACATAAAGATAACAATCGGGTTGCGCTTAATCAGAACGCCGACAACGCCGATGGTGAACAAAATGGCGCTGAGGATTAAATAATAGTCAAGAGGGATCGACTCGATCATAACGCTTTCTAAATCCTTTTTTAAATCCGCTTTTTCGCCAGCATGACGGCACCGACAGCGGCGACCAGCAGCAGGATCGAAACAACCTCAAAGGGGAACAGCCAGTCGGCAGTAAACAGCTTCAAGCCGATCTCGCTTGGTCCGACAATCGTTTCCGGCAGCATCTGCGGCTTCACGGGAACAGAGGCAATGATTGTCGCCAGCACGGCGATAATACCGACCGCCGCCAGTACGGAAATCGGCTGCTGCGGCTTCAAGCGGTCCACCACCCGTTCCGGCGTTCCTAAGTTCAGGAGCATGATGACGAATATAAACAAGACCATAATAGCCCCGGCATAGACGATTATCTGCACCGCTGCGATGAAGACCGCGTGGAGCGACAGAAACAGCAGGGCGACGGAAAACAGCACCAGCACTAGAAACAAAGCGCTGCGAACGGGGTTGTCGGCCAACACCATGCAGATGCCGCAGACGACAGCAATGGCGGCAAGGATGCCGAAGAGGACAAGTTGGGCTGTCATAAAGGATGGTCTCACCCACCTCCTTGCTCTGTAACAAGTTACTTCGCAGGGGTCCTCCCGAAGCGGGAGGACGAAGAGGTTAAGAAGGTAGGCTTTTCTGAAACTCTTGACCCTCCCGCTTTGGGAGGGTCGCCGCTTGCAGCGGGGTGGGTTCTAGGCAGTCGGGTCAGGCACCAGCATCATGCCTTTGGTGTAGATTGTGTCTTTGCGATTGTCTTCCGCCAGCTCGCAGATGTCTTTAAGCTGAATGGCCTGCGTTGGGCAGGCTTCCTCGCAGTAGCCGCAGAAGATGCACCGGAGCATGTTGATCTCATACTGAGCGGCAAATCGCTCCCCCGGCGAAACCCGGTTTTCTTCCGTATTCTCCGCCGCGACAACTAAAATAGCGTTCGCGGGACACGCGCCCGCGCAGAGCGAGCAGCCGATGCACTTCTCCATGCCGTTCTCGTAGCGGTTCAGCACATGGCGCCAGCGCGACCGGCGCGGCATCGGACGCCGCACTTCCGGGTACTGAATTGTGACCCTTTTTTCGTTGGAATAACCAAACGTGATTCCCATGCCGGTCAGCGGGGCTTTTACCTCGCTGGCAAGGGCTTTAATATCATCCATTAGACTCATAAGAGAATATGTCTTTCTAACGTATCGAAGCCGTTTCAGGCTCAGGTTCTAATCGAGCGCCCGGCTCCATTGTCTGTGAACTATAACCGGGGTTCCCGGCGACGGTGCGATATGGCTCGGCCCCAGATGTCAACTGGATTGTTGCGCTGCGCCGTGAGTTCGCGGTGAACAGCTTCGAGGGCTTGGAACCAGCGAACAGCACGAGAATAACACCGCTGACGACGACCCAGGCAATTAATGCAACCCAATAGCTGACTGCCATTGCAACCGCAAGAAGTACGATGTTGACAAGAGCAATCGGCAGAACGCCCTGCCAGCCGAACTTCATTAGCATATCGTAGCGCAGGCGCGGCATGGTGGCTCGTATCCAGATAAAGAAGTATAGGCCCGCCAAGATTTTGAGCGTGAACCAGACCACAGGGATGAGCGAGTTCACGATGTCGGTTAGCCACGGAATACCCCAACGCATCATCTCGAACGAAAAGGCTCGGTGTCCATTCGGCGTAAAGGCGTAGAGATTAACTAACTTCTGAGGCAGCTCGCCGAGCCACGGGATCGGCGCTTTGTAGCCGCCGAGAAAAAGCGTCGTGGCGATCGCACTGACGACAATCATGTTCGCATACTCGCCCAGGAAGAACGTCGCGAACTTCATGGACGTGTATTCAGTATGATACCCGGCAACCAGCTCCGTTTCCGCTTCCGGCAGATCAAACGGCGCACGGTTTGTTTCGGCAAGCATCGCAATCAGGTAAATCAAAGAGGCGACAAAGCCGAGCGGAAAAAACTTTCCCACGTTCCACTCAGGAATCGCAATCCCGTAGTGAGTCAAGGTCGGCGAAATCTGGTAGTAGCCCTGATGCTCGACGATGTCATGCATAGTCAGGCTGCCGGTTAAGAGAACAACCGAGACAATCGCAAGACCCATGCCAAGCTCATACGAGATCATCTGCGCCGATGACCGCAGGCCGCCGAGGAGCGAATACTTGTTGTTCGAAGACCAGCCCGCCAGCACCACGCCGTAGACGCCGAGTGATGACCAGGCCAGCATATACAAAACGCCGACGCTGATGTTGGGCGCAACGGCCCCCCAGGTCCGGCTCGGCCCCCACGGCACGACTCCTGCCGTGACAAGCGCGGGGATCAGGAAGATCATCGGCGCAAGCACGAACAGTGTTTTGTCCACGTTTGTCGGGTTCATATCCTCCTTGAATAAGAGCTTCAAGCCGTCGGCGATTGTCTGCAAGAGGCCGAACGGGCCAACCCGGTTCGGACCCTGCCGCTGCTGCATCCAGCCGAGCAGCCGCCGCTCCCACCAGACCAGCGGCGGAACCGCCAGTAGGAGGCCGAAGACGCCCATCAGGACGCGGGCAACCACGCGAACCGCCTCAATCCAGGCGTACTGATTTGGGATGTTCGGCGTGTAAAAGAAGTAGTGTGCGAAAAGCGCGAGTGTCATTTAAGCGGTTGCCTTTGCGATTTCGCGGGCCACGTCACGCGGCGAGAAGTACGGAACCGGCTTGCCGAGACGAGACATCAGTTCAGCCACAATCTGCCAGTCCGGCTTCGACTGCCCGCGCGGCTCAACGGCCTTCTTGAACTTCTGAACCCGGCCCTCAACGTTCGTGAACGAGCCATCTTTCTCAATAAAGGAGCAGGAGGGCAGGAACACATCGGCCTGTTTGCCGATCTCGGTCATGAACAGATCCTGCACAATCAGGAACGGCACTTTTGCCAGAGCCGCCTGGACCAGCTCTTGATCCGGGAATGCCAGCAGGGTTTCATTACCCATCACATACAGAGTCTTGATCCTGCCGCTGACGCAGCCTTCCAGAATGCCGCGCGTATCAAGGCCCGGCGCAGCGGGCAGCGGCCCGCCCCAAAGGGCTTCTAGTTTCGGCGTCGCACCGTTGCCGACCGCGTGCATCGCGGGCAGGCGGTCCGGCAGAACCCCCATCTGGATCGCACCCCAGCTATTGTTGTCCGGCAGCAGCACGTTGAGCTTCGCGCCCGATGCCGCGCACGACGCTTGGAGGAACTCAATGTCGGCGGCCGGCAGGGCGTACCAGGCCAGCACAACTGTGTCCGGCCCGGCGGCGATTGCTTTCGCGACTTCCGGCGACCGTGCATTGTCGTTGCGGAAGTACTCAGCCCCGCCTTTGGAAATGGCCTTGTAGATGCGGAGCCACAGCACCGGCAAATCGTCGTCTACCTGGGTGCCGATTGCGACAATCTTCTTGGCTTCCCCAACTTCCGCAATCGTCGTCTGCATCGGCATCACCGGGAACGGGAACGCCCGGTGATCCAAGTTGTTCGTGCCAAGCGCCGCGCGGAACAGCCGCTGGAACAAGTACAAATCTTCGTTGGACGCCCGCGTCGAGCCGATGCCTGCGACCGAGTCCGGGTCCACCGCCGCCGCGTCCTTCAGCGCCTTGGCTGCCGCGCCGAGTGCGTCGTCCCAAGTGACTTTGCGAAGCTGAGACGCATACCGCTGCTGCGGCTCTTTGATCCGGTCGCTGGAGTTGACCCAGTACTGCTCAAACTTGCCCTTGTCGCAGGTCCATTCCTCGTTTACGTCTTCGTTCAGCCGGGCATTCACCCGCATCAGCTCGCCGTTCCGTGTCTGGACCGCCACGTTGCAGCCGACGGCGCACATCGAGCAGATCGAGTCGGCAGACTGGAACTCCCAGGGCCGAGCGGCGAAACGGTAAGTGCGGGAGGTCAATGCGCCGACCGGGCAAAGCTCAATTGTATTGCCGCTGAACTTGGACTTGAAACCTTCAACCGAAAACGGCGAAATGATCGCCGAGTTGCCCCGGTTCTCAATCGCCAGCTCGCCGTCGCCGGAGATTTCTTCGGTGAAGCGGGTGCAGCGGGCGCACTGAATGCAGCGCTCCCGGTCCAGAACCACATAATCTGAGATCGGCACGGCCTTGGGAAAATGCCGCTTCTCGTCAATAAAGCGGGTCACGCCTGATCCATACTGGTAGACCATGTTCTGCAAGGGGCATTCGCCGCCCCGGTCGCAGACCGGGCAGTCCAGCGGGTGGTTAATCAGCAGGAACTCCAAAATGCCGTTCTGCGCCTGCTTGACTTCCGGCGAGATGGTATCCACGACCATGCCTTCCGCCACGGGGACGGTGCAGGCAGTCTGGATTTTGTTCATCTTCTCGATCTTGACCAGGCACATCCGGCACGCCCCCGCCGGTTTGAGGCGCGGATGGTGGCAGAAGTACGGAATATCCGCCCCGGCCTGGAAGGCCGCTGTGATCACCAGCGTGCCTTTCGGCACCGAGACTGCTTTGTTGTCAATCGTCAGATTGACCATCTCCACCGGCGGCTTCTCCGCCGTCGTTCCCTGCGTTGTTTTAATTGTCGTTTCCGCCATGCGTCTTTTCTCTTAGTCTAAAACGTAATTAGTTGTTGTAAAAGTCGCCGCGTGAACCTACACGGATGACAGTCACCGTTTGCGTCTTGTCGTCAATCCGATAGCCAACTCGGTACTCACCGACCCGTAGACGCCAAACGCCAAGTTCGGACTTCACTTTCAGGCACCCAGGCGGACGAGGGTCGTCAGCAAGTGCCAAAATTATCTCGGCAATACGGGTTTTTACTTGCCTGTCAAGACGCCGAAGGTCTTTTTCCGCTGACGTCGTGATGATGATGTTATACATCTAGCTCATACGCGGCCCGCATCTCCGCAACAACATCGGCAAAGGGGCGCGTCGGCTCGTCAGCAGTTCGCCGGGCCGCGTCCGCGACATCCATGTCGTCTAGCCAGTCTTGGAACGCTTCGTACTGATCCATTGGAAGAACGACGCCTGTTTTGTGACCGTCTATATCCGTGACAAACTGTATGTTTTTCGCCATAGATGCGCTCCTACTCATGCCCTGCGGCAGCCAGCTCGTGGTCGCTGATCTCGATCTGCGGCTTGCCGTCGCGGTCTACCCAAACGCCGCAGGGGCCGCCGTCGGCAGAGGGTTGGATCGTAAATGGCGTCCCGTCCATATTCAGCACGGGCTGGTCGAACTCAGCAACGCTTTCCGCCCGGCTCTCAATGTAGTGGCCGATGAGTGAACGCCGGAAGCGGTCTCCCGACGTGTTCGGGTAGCTGCCGTGTACGAGCGAGCCGTTGAAGAACAGCACATCACCGGCTTCCATGACAACTGGAACCGCGTTCATGTTGTCAGGGATTGGCACCGTAACGTTGGTGAAGCTCGCTGACGTGTCCGCCTCGACGGGACACAGGACCGGCCAGGTATGGCTGCCGGGGACGACCTGCATACAGCCGTTTTCCTCGTCACAGGGGTCGAGTGCAAGCCAAGCCGCCATGCAGGTTCCGGGCGCGGCCCGCAAGTAGAAATTGTCCTGATGCAGCGCCTGTCCCCGCGCTCCGGCGGGCTTAAAGTAGAGCATGGTCTGAACGGCCAGCGGCGTGTCGCCTAGAAATGCTGTCAAGCACTCAGCAAGCCGTGCGCTCAGAACGAAGTCCAAACTCGGCTTGTCCCAGCGATGCATATGAATCATGCGCGGGAAGGCTTTGAGCGGATCATTTGCCTTCTGCGTGTCGGCGACCATGTCACCAGGCTTGCTGCCCTCGGCATTCAGCGCCATAAAATGCTCTCGATATGCGGCTGTCTCTTCGGCAGAGAACAAACCGCGCACGACAACATAGCCATTAGCTTTGTAAAGCGTTGTGTTTGACTCGCTGACCATGCTCACCCCCTGCCTGCTCTCACTAGACCGCCGCCATTTGGAGCGGCGCGAAGGCCCGCTTCTTGCCGCCCGCGCCGTTCCGCACCAGCTCTTCGTACTCGTGCCGGAAGTATTTGAGCGCCCCGCCTGTTCCCGACGGGCCAACCAAAGGCCAGGCGGCGGCGTCGCCGAGCGGGCAGAACGACCGGCCCATGATGTTGTTGCAGATGTCGCTGAGGATGTCAATGTCCTCGTAGCGCCCGCCGCCCGCGAGTATCCGGTCATGGATCTTGACCAGCCACGACGTTCCCTCACGGCAGGGCGTACACTTGCCGCAGGACTCATGGGCATAGAAGTGCATCAAGCGGGCCATCATCTTGGGAACGCTCACGGTCTGGTTGTAGACCATCAGAGCGCCGGAACCAAGTGCTGTTCCAGCCTTCGCCAGCGATTCGTAATCATACGGCGTGTCCAGCGCGTCTTCCACGAGGAGCGGAACCGAAGAGCCGCCGGGGATCATAAACTTGAACGGAATACCGTCCTTCATGCCGCCGCAGATGCCATCAATAATCTCGCGGATCGGCGTGCCTAGCACAATCTCAATGTTGCCCGGCTTGTTGACATGGCCGCTGACAGTCACCAGCTTGGTGCCGCGCGACGCCGGCCCCTGCCCCGGTGTTCCCGTGCCGTAGCTGCCGTAGACAGTGCCGCCGACATTGATAATCGGTACAGCCGTTGCAATTGTTTCGACATTGTTCACAATGGTCGGCGACTTCCAGACACCCGAAACGACCGGCAGGGGCGCGGCCGGCGGCTTGTGCCGGGGCATCCCCCGCTCACCCATCAGCGAGGACATCAGCGCAGTTTCCTCGCCGCACTCATACGAGCCTGCGCCCATGTGGACATGAATGTCGAGATCGAAGCCGCTGCCGAAGATGTTCTTGCCTAAAAATCCTTTGGCGTAGGCTTCGGCAATGGCATTTTCGACCTGTTTAGCTGGGTGCATATACTCGCCGCGCACATAGATATAGCAGACATTCGACCGGATGGCATAGGCCGCGATAATGCATCCTTCAACCAGCATGTGCGGCATGTGGTCCATCAGGTCACGGTCTTTCGCCGTACCCGGCTCGCCTTCGTCCGCGTTGATGACCAGATAGTGCGGCGCATCCCAGTTCTTCGGGATGCCGTTCCACTTGATAAAGGTCGGGAAGCCCGCCCCGCCCCGTCCGCGCAGGCCGGAGAGCTTGATCTCATTGATGATCGCGTCCTGCTCCATCGTCAGAGCTTTCCGCGCGGCGTTGTAGCCTTCATGCGCGAGGTAGACATCCATCGTGTCATAGCCCGGCACATCGCGGTACTTCGTCAAAAACTTAACTTGTTCAGTTGCCATTAATATCAGCGGCCTTCTAATTTGTCGAGCAGGCGGATTAGCACCATCACTGTCATTCTCACCTCTTCGCACAATGCAAAATCTCGGTACAGCGTCGGTGTGTTGGTTTCGGTGATCCAACGGCGCACAGGCAGATAGATTGGAAAGTAGTCAAAGAAATCTTTGCACAGATAGTTAAATCTGCTCTGTCTGTCTTCAGAAGACCATTGCAGAGCGCTTCTTTTCCAACTACCACAGCCCCTCACTTGAAAGAAAAACCAATCGAGGTCAGAGATAAAGCCTTTATCCATCACGCGGCGGGTCAGTTTCTTGCGGCTTGTCACCGTCTTGTAGATGTGCCTGATGTCCTCGTAAGGGAAGGGGCCGCCATGTGCCTCCCTCAGCCAATCAAGTCTCTCTAGCATTGCGTCGAGGGATGCGGCATCTTCCGCAGAAACAGGAAATGGAAAATCCATCCACGTCTGCCGTGACCGGCTCACGGCGAAGCCATTAAGATACTTTTGCGGCCAATTCGTCTAGAATTTTGTCGGTCTTCTCAAAGTCTAGGTCTTCGTAGTACGTTGCGCCGACCATCATGCAGGGAGCATTGGCGCAGGCTCCGAGACATTCCGCGCCGTTCAGGGTGAACTTGCGGTCAGCAGTCGTCATGCCTTTGTCAATGCCGAGTTTTTCGCCGATGTGGTCAATCAGCGCATCGGCCCCGACAGCCATGCAGACGATGTTGTGGCAGACTTCCAAGTGGTACTTGCCAATTGGAGCCTTGTTGTACATTGTGTAGAAGGTGGCGACGCCTTCCACTTCGGCGGGGGCAAGCTCCAGAATATCGGCGATCTCGCGCATGGCTTCACGCGGAACCCAGCCTTCGTTCTCTTCCTGCGCCAGCCAGAGCGCAGGAAGAAGAGCAGCCTTCTTGGTCGGGTACTTCTTGAGAATTGCGTTCAGCTTAAGTTTGGCTTCTTCGGTAAACATATTAGCGATCAATGTCTCCTAGAACAATGTCAATGGAGCCGATAATCGCGACAACGTCGGCGATCATGCGGCCTTCGGCCATCTTCGGCAACGCCTGCAAATTGTTGAACGATGGGCCTTTGATCTTGACGCGAGCCGGCTTGTTCGAGCCGTCGCTGTAGATGTAATAGCCCTTTTCGCCGCGTGCGCTCTCGACGCAGGCATACGACTCGCCGACCGGCGGGTGGTAGCCTTCGGTGAACAGCTTGAAGTGGTGAATCAGCGACTCCATCGAAGTGTCTAATTCAGCGCGGGGCGGCGGGGCGATTTTGCGGTCGCTGGTCATCACCGGGCCACCGGGAACGTCTTTCAATGCCTGGACTAAAATCCGCTGAGACTGCTTCATTTCTTCCATGCGGCAGAGGAAGCGGTCGTAGACGTCGCCTTTTGTGCCGGTCGGAACATCGAAGTCAAACTCGTCATAGCCGGTATATGGGTTCGCCTTGCGGATGTCCCACGCAACGCCGGAGCCGCGCAGGGATGGACCGCTGAGGCCCCACGCCACGGCATCTTCGGCGGAAATGACGCCGACACCGCTCAGGCGCTCGATAAAGATCGGGTTCTTAGCGATCAGCCGGTTGTACTCATCCAAGCGGCGCGGGAAGTCGGCGACAAAGCGGTTGACCTTGTGGAACCAGCCTTCCGGCATATCGCCGCGCAGGCCGCCGGGGCAGATCCAGGACGTCATCATGCGGACGCCGGACATCATTTCCTTCATGTCCAAGATTTGGTCGCGCTCGCGCCAGGTGTAGAAGAACAAGGTCATCGCGCCGATGTCAAGCGCATGGGTTCCCAGCCACAGGAGGTGCGACGCGATCCGCTCCAGCTCGTTCAGAATGAGCCGCAAACGCTGGGCGCGGGGCGGGATTTCGCAGTCAATCAGCTTCTCAACTGCCATCGAGTAGGCAAGATTATTCATCAAGTTGGACAGATAATCTTCCCGGTCGGTGATGGTCAGGGCTTTGTAGTAGGTCATGTTCTCCATGGTCTTTTCCAGACCCGTATGGAGATAACCGATGTGCGGCGTCGCCTTCATAACATTCTCGCCGTTCAGCTCGACGACAAGGCGCAGAACGCCGTGCGTAGACGGGTGCTGCGGCCCCATGTTGACGATCATCAAGTCGCCGTCATCAGTCTGCACCCGCTCGGCGTCAATCCCGGCTCCAAGCCGCTGGATCATCGGCTTTTCGGTCTCTGTCTGCTGCAATAAATCGCGCTCAATCAGTGCCATAGTTCTTTTGTCTTTCTACTGGCCCCGGACATTGTGTGTAAACTCAATCTCTTCGCCGCCAAGCGGGAAGTCTTTCCGCAAGGGATGTCCCACCCAATCATCCGGCATGAGTATCCGGCGCAGGTCGGAATGGTTGTTGAACGCGATGCCGAACATATCGTACACCTCGCGCTCGTTCCAGTTCGCGTTCGGCCAAATCACTTCGACAGTATCTATGCTCGCGTCATCTTCGCTGACTTGGGCTTTCAGGCGAAGCCGCCCAAACGTCCCCATCGAATACAGGTTGTAGATGACCTCGAACCGCAGCTCGTTTTCGTCATCTTCGTCCATGATGTCCAGCCGGTCAAAGCAGGTAATGTCCGAGAGGTAATTATAGTTCGTTTCCCGCGCGTCACGAAGCATCTTGCAGATGCCGACGACATTGTCTTTGCGGATCACAATCGTCTTCTCGCCACGAAACAAGCGCGTTTGCACGACCGAGCCGGGAAACTGCTCTTGAATCAGCCGCAGTTCAACGCAGTCGTCGGGGTTCAGGTCTACCCATTCGTCGGGCCGCTTGACCTGTATCTCGCGAAGCTGGAGGTCGGTCGGGGTCAATCCTAAACGGACATCATAATCCATAAAACTTCCCCGGATTTCAATCCGGGTCTCCGGTAAAGCGATTGTCTGCCTTCGCAGACAGAGGAAAGGCCCATCGGAACCTCTCTTCTGTCCGCGCAGGCGGACAATCGCACTTCTAAAGCCTTGAAATTTATTCCAGGGACGGCAACACGGCTAACGGCGGTCGCTGAAATGCTCGCGGTCAATCTTTTTCTGGAGCTGATTGATGGCATAAATCAGCGCGTCCGGGTTCGGCGGGCAGCCCGGCACATAGATGTCTACCGGCACAATCTGGTCCACGCCCTGCAAGATCGCATAGTTGTTGAACACGCCGCCGCAGGAGGCGCAGTCACCCATTGAAATGACCCACTTCGGCTCCGGCATCTGGTCGTAAATCTGCCGCAGCACCGGGGCCATCTTCTTCGAGACGCGGCCCGCCACAATCATCAAATCCGCCTGACGCGGAGACGCGCGAAACGCTTCCGAGCCGAACCGGGCGAGGTCGTAGCGCGAGTTCGTGCTACCCATCATTTCGATGGCGCAGCAGGCCAGGCCAAAAGTCGCCGGCCAGACCGAGTTCCGACGCGCCCAGTTGACCACTTTGTTCAGCGGCACAGTCAGAACGCCAAGATTTTGCTCTACTCCCATTCAAACGCACCTTTTTTCCAAACGTAAATATACCCAACAAACAAAATCACGATAAAGCTGACCATTTCATACAAGCTGAACCGCTGCAATAGCGAATGGTAGCCCCATTTCGTGAACGTCACTGCCCAGGGATAAAGAAAGACTGTTTCAATGTCAAACACGATGAAAAGCATCGCAATGAGATAAAACTTAACTGGAAACCGCTCCCGCGCCGAGCCGACGGGTGTGACGCCGCATTCATACGGCGCAAGCTTCGCCGCCGACGGCTTCTTGGGGCCAAGTATCCACGACAGGCCGACCAGCGCCCCCGCAAGGGCAACGGCAACGAACAGCAGGACAATCAGCGGCAGGTAGTCAGAAATGTGCGGTGTGGGCGACGGCGCAATAGGAAGCATCTCGTTCCCCTTCTAAATAAGCAGAGACAAAGTGAAAACAAAGGACACATGAGGCAAGTTCCCCTGCCTACATTACTTGTGAATTATGTCACAAGCCCCTCTGTTTGTCAATGGGCGCGTCAACAAAGTGAGGCAGCGCACTGGCAAAGATTAGATCATCGGGAACTTTGCAACTTCCCCAGTTACAGCGTCTACCGCAACAATGATGATGTGAGGCTCCATGGAGAAGCCATCTTCGTAAACCTTGTCGAAAAACACTTTCCACTCACCGTGGGCTTTGCCGTCAGGCGTTCCCCATAATCCGGTCGGCACTTCCATATATTTCGCGCCGATCAGCTTCAAACCGCCTTGATAAGCGGAGTTCAAGATGAACTGCCGAGCAATCTCGCAGGCTTCTTCTTGTTCGAGTTTCATAATTGCCTACAGAACCATGCCATGAATGGCACGGCTAATCAGCGAAGACGCTAAGAAGCACCGCTTCGCGGGGCTAAGATGAGACCAAATAAGATTTGTTCTGAGTGCCGCCAAGCGGTGATTTTCAGCGTCTTTGCTGATTAGCCGTGTCCTTAAGGACATGGTTCCTATTTTCTACGGCAATCCGAACTCTTTCCGCATTGCGGACATCGAGGGCGCGGGTGATTGCCAGAACCATTCCTCGCGCACCCAGAAGCCGGGCAGGGCCGACGAATAATAAACGCCATCGGTATTGGCGGGGTTACGCTGAAAAATCCCATGAGCGTCACGCCGAAAGAAGTCTGCCTGCTTTATCATAGGATCAATCAGCCAGTATTCGGGGACACCGCCGTTTTGGTATTCGGTGAACTTCTTCACCCGGTCCCGGTCGATGCTTTCCGGGCTGACAATTTCAATCACCAAATCAGCAGGACCATTGAGATAGTTAGGCTGCATGTTGACGCAGTTTGCTTCAGAGATAAACATGATGTCCGGTTCGCGTCCACGCGGCGTCGTGATGAGCTTCATCTGGAATGGCTCGTAGCGCACGATTCCGAGTTGATGCACCTCCACAAATTCACGCATCAGAGACAGCAGAAAACCGCTAATTTCTTGGTGTGCATTGGGAATCGGACTCATCAGCTCCACCTCTCCATCCACCCATTCGGCATGAACGCCGTCGTAGCGTACTAGGAATTCCTCATAACTGATTTTCGGCGGCGTGTCCGTGACTAAAGGGCGTGTTCCCGCCATTATCTGAGCCATCTAATCCTCCTATTCTGGGTCGTAGTTCAGGACATGGCCCCTGTTGTCTACGGCAATCCGAACTCTTTCCGCATTGCGGACATCGAGGGCGCGGGTGATTGCCAGAACCATTCCTCGCGCACCCAGAAGCCGGGCAGGGCCGACGAATAATAAACGCCATCAGTGTTGGACGGACTGCGCTGGAAAACCCCGTCGGCGTCGCGCTGAAAGAAATTGACTTGCTGTGACAGTGGATCAATCAGCCAGTATTCCAAGACCCCGCCGCTTTGGTATTCCTTAAACTTGTCTTCATAATCGCGTTGGATACTGTCTGTGCTGACGATCTCAATCACAAGGTCAGCAGGCCCATCAAAGTAGCTAGACTGGGTATTCATCAGCTTAGAATTAGGGACAAAGAATACATCCGGCTCACGGCCTGACCTTTCTTTGGCAAGCTTCATCTGAAACTCAAGCTGAAAGACACGGCCAAGTTCGTATACTTCAACATACTCGGCCACAAGCCGAGACAAAAAATTGCCGATGCGTTGGTGACTGTCAGAAACGGGCATTGCCAACTCTACCCCTCCGTCCACCCATTCGGCATGAACACCATTGTATTGGACTAAGAAGTCTTCGTAGCTGATCTTCGGCGGCGCATCTGTGGCAGCAGGCCGTGTGCCGGGCGTTGTTTGGGGCATTGTGTTACTCCTATTCCGGGTCATAGTTCAGGACAGGTGCAAGCCAGCGCTCCACCGTCGGCAGATCCATTTGTTTGCGCTTGGCATAATCTTCGACTTGATCACGCTCGATCTTACCGAGCGAGAAGTATTTGGCTTCCGGGTGCGAGAAGTAGAAGCCGGAGACGGACGCTGCCGGGGTCATCGCCATGCTTTCGGTCAAGTGGATGCCGGCGGCTTTTTCCGCGCCGAGCAGGTCAAAGAGCGTGCGCTTTTCGGTGTGGTCTGGGCAGGCAGGATAACCCGGCGCGGGGCGGATGCCCCGGTAGCGCTCTTTGATGAGGTCTTCCGAGGACAAGTTTTCGCCGCAGCCGTAGCCGCTGTCTTCGCGGGCGCGTTTGTGCAGGTACTCGGCAAAGGCTTCGGCCAGACGGTCGGCGAGGGCACTGACCATGATGGCGTTGTAGTCGTCGAGTTCCTCTTTGAACTTCAACGACAGCTCTTCGACGCCGAGGCCGGCAGTGACCGCGAAGCCGCCTAGATAGTCGTGCAGGCCGGTTTCTTTGGGCGCGATGAAGTCCGACAAGGCTTTGTTGGCATGATCGCCCGACTTCTCGCCCTGCTGGCGGAGCGTGTGGATAACGCTCAGAACTTCGGTGCGGGTATCATCAGTGTAAAGCTCGATGTCGTCGCCAACAGAGTTTGCTGGGAAGAAGGCGTAGACGCCGCTCGCGCGAATTGATTTGTCGGTGACGAGCTGAGACAGCAGCGCCTGGGCCTCTTCGTACAGCTTGCAGGCGCTCTCGCCGACCACGGTGTCATCAAAGATTTCTGGGTAATGCCCATGCAGCTCCCAGGCCCGGAAGAACGGCGACCAGTCAATGAACGGCACCAGCTCGGAGAGCGGCAGGTTCGTGACGGCGCGTGGGCCAGTAAAGCTAGGCGTTGCGATGTCTTCCGTTCGCCAGAGGACCGGCGTCTGGTTGGCGCGGGCGGCAGCAAGCGTCAGCGTCTTCTTGTCGTTGCGCTTCCCCGCGTGCTGGTCCCGCGCGGCCTGCTGCTCGCGAGTTATTTCTCGGACATAATCGGCTTTCAGGTCATCAGAAATTAAGTTCGACACGACGCCGACGGCACGTGACGCATCTAAGACATGGATGACCGGCTGTTTGTAGAACGGCGCGATTTTGACTGCCGTGTGGACGCGGCTTGTCGTCGCGCCGCCAATGAGAAGCGGCACGGTGAAGCCCTGCCGCTCCATCTCGCGAGCCACATAAGTCATCTCGTCAAGCGACGGCGTGATCAGGCCGCTGAGGCCGATCACGTCTACGTTTTCCTCGCGAGCTTTCGTTAAGATTTTCTCGGCGGAGACCATGACTCCCATGTCAATGATCTCATAGTTGTTGCAGCCAAGCACCACCCCGACAATGTTCTTGCCGATGTCATGCACGTCGCCCTTGACGGTCGCCATGAGGACCTTGCCCTGCGCCCGCGTATCGCCCGACGCCAGCTTCTCGGCCTCCATGTACGGCAGCAGGACGGCGACGGCCCGCTTCATCACGCGGGCGCTCTTGACCACCTGCGGCAGAAACATCTTGCCCGCACCGAACAAATCGCCGACGACGTTCATGCCGGTCATCAGCGGTCCTTCGATGACTTCCAGCGGCTTTGGGTACTTCTGTCGGGCTTCCTCGGTATCGGCTTCAATATAGTCGGTGATGCCCTTGATCAGCGCATGAGACAGCCGCTGTTCGACGCTCTCTGAGCGCCAGGCTTCCGCTGTTTTCTCGCTGACAACCGCACCTTTGACGGTGTCGGCATAGGCCAGCAGCCGGTCGGTAGCGTCGGCCCGGCGGTTGAACAGCGTGTCTTCCACCAGTTCCAGCAGGTCCGGCGGGATCTCGGCGTAGACGCCGAGCTGCCCGGCATTCACAATGCCCATGTCAAGCCCCGCCTGGATGGCGTGGTACAGGAACGCCGTGTGCATGGCCTCACGCACAACATTGTTGCCTCGGAACGAGAACGACAAGTTGCTGACGCCGCCAGAGACATGGCAGCCCGGCAGGGTCTGCTTGATTGTCCGCGTCGCTTCGATGAAGTCCACGGCAAAATTATTATGCTCTTCAATGCCGGTCGCAATGGTCAGGATGTTCGGGTCGAAGATAATATCTTCCGGCGGAAAGCCGACTTCCTGCGTCAAGATGTTGTACGCGCGGGTACAAATCTCGACTTTGCGCTCTTTGGAGTCGGCTTGGCCGTGTTCGTCAAACGCCATGACGACGGCTGCCGCGCCGTAGCGCCGGATGAGACGCGCCCGGTGCTTAAACGCTTCTTCGCCTTCTTTAAGAGAAATGGAGTTGACGATGCCCTTGCCCGGCAGGCACTTGAGACCCGCCTCAATGACCGACCACTTGGAGCTGTCCACCATGACCGGCACCGGGTTAATGTTCGGCTCGCCCTGGACGAGATTGAGGAAGCGGGTCATCGCCGCTTCGCCGTCCAGCATAGCCTCGTCCATGTTGACATCTACGACTTGTGCGCCCTGATCCACCTGCTGCTGGGCGATGGTGAGCGCAGCCTCGTGGTTATCCTCTAGAATCAGCTTCTTGAACTTCGGCGACCCGGTGACATTCGACCGCTCGCCGACATTGACGAACCGGACTTCAGGCCGCCAGGGAAACATCTGGGTCCCGTTCAGCAGTGTTCGGGTGGGAGCCGGCGCGGGGACACGCGGCGGCAGCCCGTCCACGGCTTCGGCATAAGCGGCGATAAACTCCGGCGTCGTGCCGCAGCAGCCGCCGATGATGTTCAGCCAGCCGTTCTCGGCCCATTCCCGAATGGACGGCACCATCTGGTCTACGGTGAAGCTAAATCCGGTCTCCGACATCGGATCAGGCAGGCCCGCGTTCGGGTACGCGCTCAGAAACACCGGTGCAATCTGCGACAGCTCTTCCATAAAGGGCCGCATGAGGTCCGGTCCAAAGGCGCAGTTCAGCCCGACCGACAGCAGCGGCACATGAGAGATGGAGTTCCACATCGCCGCGACGTTCTGCCCAGATAAGTTCCCGCCCGCAAGGTCCGTCAAAGTCAGCGACGCCATAATCGGCACTTTCCGGCCTATATCGTCGAATAACTGCTGGATGGCAAACAGCGCGGCTTTGAGGTTCAGCGTGTCGAACGTCGTCTCGCAGAGCAGCAGATCCACGCCACCCTCTAAAAGCGCTTTCGCCTGCTCATAGTAAGCGTCCCGAAGCTGATCGAAATCAACGTTTCGCTTTTCCGGGTGGTTCGAGTCCACCATGACCGTTGCCGAGCGTGTCTGCGGGCCTAAAGCGCCCGCGACAAAGCGCGGCTTGTCCGGCGTCGAGTAAGCATCGGCGGCGCTCCGTGCCAGACGCGCCGCCGTGTGGTTCATCTCGACAACTAAGTCTTCCATGCCGAAGTCAGCCATCGAGATCGAACACGCATTGAACGTGTTGGTCTCAATAATGTCCGCCCCGGCAGCCAAATACATGCGGTGGATGTCTTCAATGACATCCGGCCGGACCAGCATCAGCGCCTCATTGTTGTTCTTCAAATCCAGCGGGTGATTTAGGAACCGCTCGCCCCGGTAGTCCGGCTCCTCAAACTTGTGGCGCTGGATCATCGTCCCCATCGCCCCATCGAGAATGAGAATGCGCTCTTTCAGCAGTTGTTCAATATCAGCCATAGTGTTCGTTTTCTAAAGTTCACATCTAGTCTGCCCAGTTTTCGCAGTTCAGCCCCGGCACCCGCTCGAAGTCGCGCAGGTTCCTGGTGATGACGGTCGCACCGGCTTCCAAAGCAATCGCCGCAATGCGTAAATCCATCTTGCCGACATTCAGCTTCATTGTGCGTAGCAAGTTGTACCGCGCAATGGCGGCTTCGGGGAAACTCAAGATACGCATCCCCGCCAGCACCCGGACGGAAGCCGCCAACTTTTCGTAAGCGGCAGCAAGCTCTTTATCCGTCCTCGCCTGACGTAAGTAAAGCTGCCAGCCGGTCATTTGTTCCTCAACGTTAATGACTGTGACTGCAAGTTCCGACGGCGGAACTGTAGCAAGCCGTCGCAAAACTTTTAAGTCTTTTCGTTCCAGCAGCGACAGCGTGACGGTATCCAGTATTTTAAGGCTCATAATGCCTGCGGGTCTTCATCCACGCTGCGGCGGTAATCCTGAATGGCTTGCTGCCAACCCTCAAAAACAGCATCGTCTTGAAATATGCCGATGGCCGGGAGCCAGGGATGGTTCTCTGCCTTTAATTTCGCCAGCAGTTGTTCCACTGTCATGTTTTCGACAGAGAGATCAGCATCTATTTTATCGGCAGTTTGTTTGCTCATAATTTTGGTTCCAAAAGTCTACACGGCACTCAATAATTTGGGGCTTCCTCGACTTGACGCCGGTAATCTCGCATTGCGGCCAGCCAATCATCGAATGTCGGATTATCCATGAATACGCCGGCCGCATTTGCAAGGGGATGGCCTTCTGCTTTGAGCTTTTCGATGAGACGCCGCGAGGATGCTTTTTCTTCTTCAGTCATCGGCGGCATCGGGGCCGGATAGAGTATCTCGACTTTTGTGTCCATATTGCTGATTATAGCACAAATGCGCTTTCGGTAATCTTCGGGCCAATCTTGACATCGGGGCGTCCGGCCGCTATACTAACGCCAGAGATTTTGCGAGGAGAACTGGAATTTGGAGCAGACTGAAAAGCCTTATGTCGTGGGCGTAGATTTAGGCGGGACAAATGTCCGGGCGGCGGTGATTGACCGGGAAACCGAGCGGATTGTCGCACGCGGGGAGAATATCTCGTCGCTTGCAATGGAAGGGGTTGCCCAAACCGCCGGGCAGATCGTGCAAGCAATTGAGACGGCTTTGGACGCCGCTTCGGCGCAGAAAGAGCAGGTGCTGGGAGTCGGGGTTGCCGTGCCGGGCCATGTCAAAGCCAATGAAGGGCTGGTCATGTGGGCGCCCAACTTCAAGGACCAGTGGAAAGGCGTTCCAATCGCGCACCTCGTCGAAACCCTCCTCGGTATCCCCGTCCGCATCGGCAACGATGCCAATCTTGCCGCGCTCGGCGAGTTCCGCTTCGGCGCGGGCCGGTCGGTGCGGCACCTGATTATGATCACGCTCGGCACCGGAGTCGGCGCGGGGATTGTTGTGGACGGCAAGCTACTCGACGGCGCGGACGGCGGGGCTGGCGAGGTCGGCCACATGATTATTAACCCCGGCGGGCGCGGCGGCAACACGGCCTTCGGCACGGTTGAAGGCGAAACGCAGCGCGACGGCATTATCGAGCGGGCCGCCCGCAAAATCCAGTTGGGCCGCCCGACCACGCTGGGAGCGCGGGTGGATTATGACCGTTTCGCCCTTACCCCAGCCATTATCGCCGAGGAAGCGCTGAGGGGAGACACCGTGGCTTTAGAGGTCTATGAAGAGACGGGGTATTATCTCGGCATCTGTGTTGCCAATCTCATCAACTTGTTCAATACGCAGATGATTGTGGTCGGCGGCGGCATTGCTCAGGCCGGCGAGATTATCTTGGAGCCGATCCGGCGCACGGCGACCGCTTGTGCCATACGTTCGATGTCCCGCACCTGCTCGATTGTCCCCGCTGAGCTTGGCGACAACGCCGGGGTGCTGGGCGGCGCGGCGATTATCTTGCAGGAGATCGCCGGGGAAGTTTAAGCAGAGACAAGTTTAGCCGCTGCCGAGACCGGGCATGATTGGGACAGCACAACTTTTGGAGGCAACCTGAATGGACGACACAAAGACAGAACCCCATGACATTCCCGGTGGCACGGAAACAAAGAGCGAGAGCCGCAGCGAGACTCCTGACGGCGAAAAGATAGAAATCAGCGAGAACGTCACCGAGGACACCATCAAAGGCGAAGAAGCCAACGAAATATAAGAAAAAGCCCCGGCCATCTGGCCGGGGCTTTTTGTTGGGCCTCTAGTTCTTTCTCTGGTCTGAAGACTAGGGCTTTTAAAGGGCGATTGTCTGCCTTCGCAGACACAAGAACAGCCTATAGGGTAAATCTTGTGTCCGCGAAGGCGGCCAATCGCTTTGCAGAAAACTCGGATTCCCAATCCGGGTGATGGCGGGCGACAGATGCGACAGACTTAGCGTCACTGGCGCGGTTTGACGGGCGTTACTGCCGCTTGGTAGCGGATGTGGTTGAACTCGGCGTTGCAGAGGTGCGCCCGCAGGCCGATCTGGCCGTGCGAAAGGTAGCTGTCGGAGACTTTCATCTTGGGCGTTTTCATGTCGCCGACATAGACCGTTATGGCCGGGCCGTGCAGGACGATTTTGACGTGATACCAGGTGTTCAGCGCCACCGGCATCGGGGTCCGGGCGAGCTGGGTGTAGTCGTTGACAGAGCGGCTAAGAAAGATGCTGCCAGTGGAGTCTAGCCCGACATAGTAGCCGAACTGGGCGTCGGGGCCGGAGAAGTCGGCGTTTGTCGTGCGAAGCATCACCCCCGCATTGCCCGACGAGGTCAGCATGACATCGGCCTGCACCGTGCCGTCGCTCCAGGCTGGGTCTCCGGTCAAAGTCTTGCCGGTCGTGCCGGCGTTGTTCAAGAGATACGCACCGTCCGTGAACGCGTAATTCCCCCCATAGTGGGTCCAGCCGTCGTCATTTCCCGCCGCAAAGTCAGCCGCGAAGGTGGCGGGCCATGTTTGTTTGGGCGACGCAGTGCCGCGCCGGATCTGGACGCCGTGGTAGCTGGTCATCAGCGAGATTTCGTTCGGGCTGGTCTGGTAGATCGCCGGCCAGGAGAAGACATGGCCGAATGAGTTTGGCGGCGGGGACGCCAGCAGCCAGGTCGCGCCGTAGTCATCGCTGTAGGAGACTTGGTTCGTACACGATGACACCACCAGTCGCCCATTTCGAAGCGCCGTAATCCAGGGTCCCGCGTGCTGGCAGGGAATCGGCGTACCAGTGCCGGGCGGCCAGTGAATGCCGTCAAGAGACGTTTTGAAGTAGACGTTGGCATCGCCGATGCCGACGACTTCGTAGACCGCCGCGTACTGGCCGTTCTTTAGGCGTGTCACCACCGGCATTCCGGGCCGCTGCCCCCCGCCGCCGATTTGGGCCGCGAGAACGATCACCGCTCCCCATGTCCTGCCGCCGTCCCGCGAGATTTTCTGGCTGACAATCTGGCTGTAGGCAAGGGTGCTGACCGACCGGCTCTCGTCGGCGTAGGCGCAGGCCAATGCCCCATCCTTGGTCACAAAGAAATGCGGCTCCCACAGCCCCTGCGACGGCACGCCCGGAGCGTAAGTCACCTCGTTTGTCGCCACCTGGCTCAGAAACGCCCACGTCTTGCCGCCGTCCGTGCTGGCGTACACCGGCAGGTGGTAGGACTCAGCAGCGCCCGGCGTATCGCTTGTGACAACCGACCGACCTGTCAGCAGCAGCGTTTTGTTCGGAAGCTGAACAATCTCGCCGTTGTCCAGATTGCGCCCCGGCTCGGCAACAGTCGTAACCGGCGTCCAAGTACGAGCGTTGTCGTGGCTGATTTCAAGCTGCCAGATCGCGTTTGGCTTCGGGTATAGATTGTCCACGCACAGCCAGTCCTGACCGTGCAGTGGGATCATCCGCCCCCACCCTGCGTCCGCCACCGTCGTCGTTTCGCCCCAGACGAACGGCGGCGGAGCGGCGGAAGCTCGCAAGGGTTGAAACGAGGCGAGAAGGCAGACGAAGAGGATAAGAATGGATCGGTTCATGGTGACTGTTCTTGTGCAAGGATGGTTCGGTTCACGGGGGTTCAGGGCAGGGTACGCTTTTTGGTGCGTTTCCCCACGGGCGCGGAAGCAGTTCCATTAACCGAAAACAACACCAGAGACACGCAGGGACAACAATACCGGTAAGAGCTTTGTCTGCAACAAACCAGTCTTCACTCAGATGCACTACGAAAACCCCAACACCCGAAAGTATAATCAGGCCAAACAATAGAAGTGTGACACCAGCTAATTGAACCGAGTTGTCACCTGTCCAGCGAATAATATACCTAGCCAGCCAGATCCCATTGAGACAAAGGGAGAACAAAAACAGCATATCTGTGTTAGGAGACATGAAACGGTTCCTTTTGTTTACAAATTGACGCCGTTGATTTTGAGGTGGAACTTGCACTTTAGGAAATCGGCGGCGCGGCGGCAGAGGACCATTCGGAGGACGAAGATCTCGAAGTATTCGGTGACGCTGGCGTGGGTCGTGTCAATTTCAAGTTCCAAGATGATGGACTTGGACTCGGCATTGACGTGCAGGTAAGACTTCTGGACGGCGGAGTTCACGCGGTCGTGGATGTCCCACTTGACCGGGTCTTTTTCCTGGACGCGGGAGAAGTGGACATCGGACTTGTCGGCGATGATGACGGCGGCGGAGACCGGGGAAATCGGCAGGCCGTTCGGCTCCTCGTGGTTACCGACCGCGCCGATGACGGTGGCGATCTCGCCGGGGGCCATGCCCCGGTCGGTCAAAATGGTATAAGACATGAGCGCTCCGGCCTCGACATGGCCGATGCGGTTGATGACGCATCCCATGTCGTGCAGGTAGCCGGCAATCGCGGCAAGCTCGGCCTCGCGCTCTGGGTGGGCAAGCTGGGTCAGAATGGTCCGGGCGATGGTCGAGACAATCCCGGCATGGCGGTGTCCATGCTCGGTGTAGCCGATGGCCTGCATCTGCTCGTTCGCACGGGTGATGTAGGTGCGGACACGGGAGTCGTGGCGGACATCTTTGAGTGTCAGCAGCGCCGGGTCAGCGGCGGGTTTCGGCGTGGAAGTCGTCTCGATGAAAAGTTCTGTTGTCATAATCGTGTGAATATCTATCGCGCGAGTGTTTGAGGCATCAATGCCCCGGAAGTGATATGGACGGAGCCGCCGGTCTCAGCATTCCAAGTGATGCCGACAGTCGCCGCTCCGTCCCGGTCGGTCTGGATAGTCGTTTGATCAACCGTGCCAAGCGTCACCTGAACGCGAGCGGGGGCGGAGGCCAGCGGCTTGCCGTTTTGGTCGGTGATGCGAATGACAAGCTGGCTGCGGTTGTGCATCCCGTAAGGATCCGGTGCAAGGCGGCATTGCAGCGTGTACACCGAGGCCGGCGCGGTCTTGCCGATGACCGTCACCCGCGCGGTCAGCAGATGGCCTTTGTAAAGCGCCGTCACCGTGCTGGTTCCGGGCGCAGCAGTGATAAGATACCCTTTTTGGTTGACAAACCCGATGCCGCCGGTAGCCGGTCCCGACCAAACAATGCCGGATGCACTGCCGGGAACGAGGCGAGAACCGTCCTGAACCCGCAGCGGAACGGCGGTCCCGACGCGCACCGGCGTCCTGGGCAGGACAATCTGCGGCAGGGGCGCGTCGTCCTGCCCTGCTTCGGCTTCACGGCTAACTGTGGGCAGCAGGGGGACGGTCGGCTGGAACGCATGGTCGCTATAGACGAGCAGCATGTCGGCGACAGGACGCTCCGCGCCGTCGCCGCCCGGTGAGTTGACCGTCAGCCCATCGGCGGCCAGTGTTGTCGAGCCGCCGCCGTCTAAGTTGATTGCGTTCCAAGCCCCGTAGCGTTTGAGGATCGCGGCCATGCCGGGCAGCGAGACGCCTTTCGAGAACGCCTGCCGGCCGTCCACAGTGACCAAATAAAGATGCCGCCCGTCGCGGCTTGTGCCGACCGCCGTGCGCGGGTTGAGGCTGCCGGCAAACCCGGCATCGAAGCCTTCCGCAGCCCAGTCTACCGCTATCTGACCGTCTACGAGAAGTCGCGGCCCGCCGCCAACCGCCGATGTCACGCCCGCCCAAACATAGGCGGCCCTGTTTAAGCCCGCGCCCGAACGCGACGGCAGATCGCCGCGTGTGCGCGGCAGAGACCCCCCTTGAAGCGCCCCAAGCGTCTGCCCCACCGGCGCGACCGCCAGCACAAAGCTCACTGGGTCGCCGGGATGCAGGTGCCGGGCGAGAAAGTCGGCGCCTGCCCCCGGCCCGCCCGAAATTACCAGACCGCCCGCCGGGATCGTCTCAGTGGTCCCGCCCGATACCACTTCCAGCCGGCTGACGCGGCCCGCCATCAGCTTGTTCGCGCGGACCGGCAGATTAACTCCATCTACGACCGCCTCGACGCCGCCCGTTTTGTTGGACGTTGTTTGACCGTAAACTGGGCTGTAGACGACAATTTCGCCGGGAGCGGTTGATCGGTCGATCCCGCTGACAAGGCTTCTTGCCCCGTCGGCGGCCTGCAAATCCCCCAGGAAACCCAGCGTGTCAAACCGAACCGTGCCGTCTGCGGCCACGCCGAGGGTCACGCGCGGCCCGCTGCCGTGGATACCAGGAAACGGCTCCGAGAACAGCTCGCCGTTCCGAATGCCGACCCCCAAAGGGTCGCCGGTGTAGGGAAAGAAGTCGGCATTCACCGCCGCCACCGCGCCCCAGCGCCGGGCCAGCCGCGAGACATCCTCACGTCCCTGGGTCGCATCCGGCGCATTGACTTTATCCTGCCCGATGCCGACCCCGATCCGCACCCCAGGCGCCTCCAGGTCCACCGACACGACATTGATAATCAGCGGCGTCTTCCGGTCAATCTCCTGCGTCAGCGTCACCCCAGGTGCGAGCCGCTTGACGGTCATATCGGCATGGGTGATGCTCGCGAGGCAAAGCAGGACAAAGAGGGAGAACAAAGTTCGTCTGGGTAAAAATGGCATATCAGCGGTTTCAGAAAGATTGGTCGTCAGTTCCGGGCGGCAGGCCGCGGTTGTTTTTCAGCAGATAGTTTTCCAAACGCAAAATCGAGTTCTCCCGATCCCGCGCTGCCATCTCCCGGTTATGCCGCTGCTCCCATCTTGTCTCCTGAACTGCTCGCGTCAACATTTGCACTTCGTAGTAAATCCTTTAAATCGCGGCGCACGTCTTTCAAGTCCTGGCGTATCTCTTTGATGTCCGTTTCGTGCTGTTCTGACCTACGGGCTAGACTGAGATATTGCTTGCCAAGATCGAGTGTTTGCTTTCACATGATTTAGAACTTCGCCCCCATGCCAACAAGCATGGTGCGCGTCTCAGCTTTGAGCCTGCCGGTCTCCTCCGCCAAGACCTTTGTTTCTATTTTCAACCGCTCAATTTCGACGCGGTCCCTTGCCATAAGCTCGTTGAGCCGGGCCGCCTCTTGCATCAGTAGCTCAAACTCGGCTTCATATTCTGCGGTCGTCTGCGGCGCAGTCTGCGCCGAAAGTGTATTTGCCATCGTTTTTCTCCTATTCAAGCTCAATATCGCCGCTGGGAATGTCGGCCCCGGTGGGATTGACCGTTGCAGCGGTGCCTTCGTACTGGCCGTAGCCGTCATTGGTCAAGGTGCAGTAGCCGCCTTGCGGTCCACCGTGCGGCATCGCCGGCAGCCAAACGCAGTTGTAGGAAAGCGTAAAGTTGTCGTCTTTGGCTGTATAAACAACCTGGTTCACTGTGACATCGGCTAACGTATAGAGCTTGCCGCCGTACTGGTAATGGCGCAGCGCAGGCGCGGCCAGCACTTGTGCGCGGATCTGCTTCTTGATAGACGCCGAAGCAAACGGCGGGGTTCCCGCTTTCACAGCAGGTGCGGCGGGCCGGTGAAAGGTGCGTAATGCGGCCGGGCGCTGCGTGAGAATCAGCATGGCCCCAACCAACGACACAGCGGCGAGGCAGGCCGCAGCAATGATGAAAACATGGAAGCGAGTTATGACAGCTTTTCCTTTACGGTTCGCCGCCGAGCTGCTGGATTTCGGCCTGCGACTCCGCCGCGAGCTGGCGGCTTGTCGGACCCGTGTAGCGCTGGTGCGCGACAATGGAGCAAACCGACCGAAACTCGCTAATCGCCGCGTCTTTTTTGCCGTCATGCACGAGGCACAGACCAAGATAATAATGCGGCTCTGCGCTGCGCGGAAAGAAATTGTCCGCCTGCCTCAGATCGGCTTCCGCGACGGCATAGTGGCCTCCATTGTACGCGGCAATCCCAGACTTTGTCTTGCGGTCGGAATAACTGCTGCTTGTACCCAGCACAGCCAGCATCACGGCGGCGATGAACACGATCTTGCCGACATCTTTAAGCTGAGTGGCCTTGGAAGGCGGCGTTTTATCGGCGCGATATTTGCCCACGGAGCGCGTGAGCCAAACGCCGAACAAAACAACGAGACCCATAAAGAGATAAAGGTACATGGCGTTTGTTTAAGCTTCCGGCAGGAGGTCTTCCGTCACGCCGGTGTCGCTCCAAACCAGCTTGGCGTCCACGAGGCCGGGTGCGGCGGCGAGGCGCAGAGACTGTACCCCGGTCAGCTCGCTGCTTGTGCCGTCGGCGCGGAGGCCGAGGCCGAGCCAGAGGCCGTCGAAGGAGCCGTCCTGCTCGCAGGTGACGACAATGCGGCGGCTTCGGGCAATCAGCTCGACCGTGCCGGGGAACAGCGACGTGGCCTGCTGATCCCGGCTGCCGGTCAGGCCGGTCTTGTAGCGGGACAAGACGGCGGCGACGGAGCCGTTCTGACCGCTGGCGTCAGGAGCGATAATCTCGACGCTGAGGCTTTCGACTTCGCCGGTCGGGACAGGCAGGCCGTTCAGAAAGACGAACAGGTCGGCAGACGAGGGGCCGCTGACAATGATCTGGGTCAGGCTGCTTCCGAGCCGCGCGACTTCCGACGCGGCAGGAAGATTGGAGGCGGCAGCGGGCATGTTGTTGTGGCCGAACATAATGAATACTCCTGATTGATATTCCTGAGACCTACCACCTTGCTTCGTAACGAGTGACTTCGCAGGGTCCTTCCTAAAGGAAGGATACGGAGTGGAGGCGGTAGGTCCTACGCCACTATCGTGTAAGTGACCACTTCGTCGGTCGCGAGGAAGTGCGGCTTGTAAAGCGAGACGAACGCTTTGACGGTGTCGGCGTCCGCGTTTACGTCTACATAGACATCTACGACGCGGTTGGTGATGTCCTGCCCATTGTACCAAACGCGGGTCGCCTGGGGGTCCACCATCGGGTGATAGTTTTCTAAAACAACTTCATGGCCGGAAAACGTCAAAGTCACCTTGCCGGGCAGGATGTCGAGTGCGTCATCGGGCGCGTCTTGAGGCCGGACAATCGCGGTCAGCTCGGTGCCGTCGTAGACGCCGCCCTGCATTGGGTTATCATACTCGTCGCGGCCCGCCCGAAGCTCGACAAAAAGCTGGGCGGCAGGCACTTCGACGCCGTTGTTGTAGAGGGTCGTGCTGTTCCAATCGCCGCCGGTCTGAAAGGTCATATCGTTCATGGTTGATCTCCTTGAAAAAAGATTAGCGGCGGCGACCGCCACCGCCGAAGGAACGTCCGCCCCCGAACGAACCGCCCCCGCCGCCAAACGCTCTGCCGCCGCCGAAACTCCCGCCGCCAAATGAACCGCCACCGCTAAATGAGGGGCGCGGGGTGCTTGCTCCGCCACCGCCGAAACCACCGCCGAAGGACGGACGGCTGCCGAAGCCGCCGCCTGATGGGACTGGAGGCGCGGACACCGGGAACGAGCGGCGGCCTGCGCCGAACGAGCCGCCGTAGCCGGACGGACCGCGATTAAACGACCCGCCGCTGCCGAGCGCCGGGCGCGGCGTGCTGCTGCCGAACGAGCGGTTGCCGCTGCCGAAGGAGCCGCCGCCGAATGCAGGACGGCTGCCGCCGAACGAGCGATTACCGCCAAATGAACGGTTGCCGCCGAACGTGGACCCGGCGCTGCCGAAGGTGCGCCGCCCGCCGAAGCCGCCGGAGTTAAACGCTGTCCGGCCGGCCTGGTTGTAGACGGTCCGGTTGACCACGCGCATCGGGGCGTAACCGGTGGGGTGGCCCACATAATACGAATGGTACGAGTTCCAGCCGTAGTACGGCGAGCCGCCGATGAGGAAATGCAGGCCGACCATCGGGCCGATAATGGAATACGGGCTGTAGCCGTAGTAACCGCCGTAGTAGGACATGCCGGGGTACCAGCCCATGCCGCTGAACGCGCCCCAGCTTGGGGCGAGACCGACATAGACAGGATTGGAATACGCATAGTTCTGGGGGAACGGATACCAGTGCGCTCCGGGCTGTGCGGCATTGTCCAGATACCCCCCCTGCGGAATGTAAAGAGTCGGAAATTGGCCGGAGTTGACGAAGGACATGCCGCCGTTTTGTGATCGTCCAAACTTCATCACATACATGTTCTGGTTTGCGAACGGGACGACAATGGTCCCCTGCGGCGAATACAACTGGTAGCCACCCTGATCAAAGACCGCCCGCGTGATCTGCACCTGCTGACCCACGGGAACTTCGGTCCAGTTATAAGCGCCGCTTTGACCGCCGTTCTGGCCCGCATACTGGCTGTTCTGGCCGGCGTATTGGCCGTTCGGGTCCTGCCCCATCGGCTGCGAGAAGGTAACAGGGTTCGCCGGCGGAGCCATCATCACCGGCGGCGATTGATGCGAGCAGCCGGACAGAAGCACGGCTGCCCCGGCGGATAAAAGCGAAAGTGGGGCAAGTTTCACAAAGTTTCTCCTCAAAGAAGTGTCGGCACACTTTGATACGACACGAAGCGGCGAAAAAAGTTGCGCTTTCCGCGCTCTTTTATACCCAAACCCAGCCCAATTTCGGGTATAAAATGAGAGAGAAAAGCAGACGGATAGTAAACCGCCCTTAGCAGGAGAAGGCATGGAGTTTTCCAAAGACAGCAAAGACGCAAAAGAACTGGAGCCGCTGGCCGGAGAAGTTTGCCCGCAGTTTATCCGGTGCGGCAAGTCGGGATGCCGCTGCCAAAACGGGCAGCCGCACGGCCCGTACCATTACCGGATTTGGCGGGAAGGAGCGCGGGTCCGCAAGGTCTATGTGAAGGCGACCGAGGTGGAAGAAGTGAAAGCCGCCTGCCTGCTGCACCGCGCAATGACCCGAAGCCTTCAGGACGTGAGGCAGGAAAAGTTGCACCTCGCCCAGAGTATGCAGCGTGAATGGCGGCGCACCCAGCGCCTGATAGACGCGCCGACAGTGTAACGCTGCGCTCAACAAACGCGAAGCACAGCAAACTGTGAACAAACGAGGAAAGCGGGCGCATCGGATGCGCCCGCTTTTTCGTTTAACACAAGCAGGCGTTTTAGCTGGTCTCGATAATCTCCACGTTTGCACGCGGCACCGTGACGACCGAGCCGTCGGCAAGCTTTGCTTCCAGCACGCGGACCGAAGCGCCGGAGCCGATGACGGTGAGCTGCGGCGGCAGACCCGCGACCGACGCCAGCTTGCCGAAGTACGGCTCCCGAATGATCCGAATTGACGTGCCGACCGCAAGGTTTCCTTCGTCGCCAGCGCTTGCGGCCTGCCCTGTGCCGGCCGCTGCGCCGAGCGGCACGATGACCTCCGGGCGGATGACGCCGGCGCGGATCTGCGTCGCGCCGTTAATGGACGCCGATTTTCCTGCCAGCGACCTCAGCAGCTCAAACGTGCGGCGGGCCATCGCAATCGTGCCGAAGCCCTCGGTGATGACCAGCGTGAGCGTGATGTTTTCGTGGCCGGTAATGGCGACGCCGATGTCGTAGCCGAGAAACTCAATCAAGTCCTTGTCAATGATGCCGCCGACGACGATTCCCGTCACGCCCATCTCGGACGCTTTGCGGAGGGCTGCGCCGGAGATGTTCGCCCCGCCGACGATGATTTTCCCCGCCTGCGCTTCGGTAATCTCGGCTTCGGTCAGGTCGCTTTCCGGCGACGCCGAAACCATCAAAATCTCCCCCACCCGCTCGCCGCCGATGCCGAAGATACCTTGAATAAGCGCCCCTTCGGTCTGGACAATCACGCCCTCGCCGGGCATCGTCTCGGCGATTGTCCCCGACAAGTAGGCGGTCAGGTTAATCGGCAGCGGGGCCTGACGCACGCCGACATTGCCGGATACGCCGCTGATGGTCTCGACCGTGCCGCTGACCGGGGACTTCGCTTCGGATTTGAACATGCCGAAGAACGCTTTTGTCGCGCCGATGACCTGGCCTTTTTCGACCCTGTCGCCTTCTTTGACCGACAAAATGCCCGGCATCTCGTCGGCGTCAATGCCAAGCTGGGCGGCGACTTTGACCGACTGCATCAGGCCCAGCAGGGACGCACGGGCGACAATCGTATCCGGCGTGACCGTTTGGCCCGTCTCGACCAAAACGTCCCCTTTCAAGGGCAGGCGGCGTGTGCGCTGGATAAGTGTGTGCGGGCTGACTTTCAGCCCCGGCGTGTAAGCGGTTCCCAAATAATCTCCTTAGACGACCTACCTTCCTTGCTTCGCAGGGTCCTTCCTAAAGGAAGGATACAGACAGTGGAAGAAGGCTAACTTGCTGCTCCTAATCCTTCCTTTAGGAAGGACCCTGCGAAGCAAGGAAGGTAGGTCTAATGCCCCGGCGCGAGCCGGAACTTTTCAATGACAGCATGGGCCGTGCCGACGTCCTGCCAGCCCAGCACCGTTGTTTCCTTGTCTTCCAAGTCTTTGTAAATATCGAAAAAGTGGACGATCTCTTTGAGAATGTGGGCGGGCAGGTCGCTTAAATGCTCGATGCCCTCAAAGCGCGGGTCGGCGGCGGCGACCGACAAAATCTTCTCGTCGGGTCCTTTTTCGTCGCGCATCATCAAAACGCCGAGCGGGCGGGCGGCAATCAGGCAGCCGGGAAAAGTCGGCTGGGTCGTGATGACGAGGATGTCGAGCGGGTCGCCATCTTCCGCCAGCGTGTCGCAGATCCAGCCGTAGTCGAAGGGGTAAAACAGCGGCGAGTAGAGGGTCCGATCCAGCTTGAAGACGCCCAGCTCATGGTCGAACTCGTATTTGTTGGACGACCCCTGCGGGATTTCGACAATCATGTTGACAATGGCCGGGGCCTGGTCACCGAGCGGCAAATCGAGATAAGACATAGTGTTTCTCGCGGAAGAACCCTGCGCGTTAGAAAAGGGCGAATGCCCTTCAGGAAAGGGCAAATGCCCTTCAGGAAGGGCGAACACAAGGTTCGCCCTACCGGGCCTATTCGGAACGGAACGTCAGGAGGAACGTAGGGCGCGAACCTTGTGTTTGCCCTTCTGCTATTGCTTCCACTGTTCACCATCCACCCGGCGTATTCCTGCTTACGCCAATGCCGCCGCGAGCGCCGCCCGCGCCCCCTCTGCATACAGATAGGTTAAGTCCTCTTCAAGCAAACCGACAAAGGTCGAGTTTTGTCCCAAATCGCCGAAAAGGTCCGTCCGCGCCAGCAGCGGACGCGGGTCCGTGCCGGCTTGTCTCGCCAGCGCCGTCAGCGCGGCGGCCTGCGGGTCATCTACAAGGTACGGCAGTCCCTGCTCGTCCTTGCCGGAAAGGTAACGCAGCCAGCCAGCCAAAGCAAGCGTCAGAAGGCGATGGGACCGGCCGGAGCCGACCGCTTTGTGCAGGGACGGAAAGAGGTACTGCGGGAACTTCGGCGACCCATTGAGGCAGAGGCGGGTGATTTGGTCCTTGATTGCCGGGTTATCGAAGCGGTGCAGCAGGGTCGCTTTGTAATCCGAGAGGTCAATGCCCGGCACGGCGGGCAGCAGCGGCGAAACTTCGTCGTCCATCAGCCGCTGAATAAAGAAGCGGAAGCCGGGGTCGGCCATAAGGGCCGGAACGGTCGTAAACCCGGCGAGAAAACCGAGATAGGCCATTGCAAAGTGGCTGCCGTTCAGCAGGGACAGCTTCATGGTCTCATACGGGGCGACATCCGGCACAAACTGCGCCCCGGCCTGTTCCCACGGCGGCCTGCCGTTCGAAAACTTATCTTCAATGATCCACTGCTTAAACGGCTCGCAGACCACCGGCCAGGCGTCGTCTACGCCGAACTCAGTTTGGACAAGCGCCCGGTCGGCGTCGGTCGTCTGCGGCGTGATTCGGTCTACCATGCTGCTGGGAAAGGCGACGTTTTCCTCAATCCACCGGGCTAAATCGGGATCGGCGGCAGCCGCCAGCAAAGCGTGTTTGGCGGCATCGCCGTTGTGCGGCAGATTATCGCAGGACAGCGCCGTGAACGCGGGAATACCGGTTGAACGCCGCTGCCGGAGCGCGTCGGCGAGCCAGGCAAAGACGCTGCCGGGCTGCACGGCGCCTTCCAGCCCGTAGCCGCCTTCGGTGATGGTCAGCGAGACAATGCGGGTCTGCGGCGATGCCAGCACATCCCGGACAGCCTGCTCTTCGTCCGGCGCGAACAAGTAGCGGACGAGAGAGCCGATGACCCGCAGCTCGTCGCCGTCCGCGCTCCGGGTCATCACCGTGTACAAGCAGTTCTGCGGGACAAGCGCATCGCGCATGGTGCGGTCTTCCGGGCGAAGGCCGACCCCGCAGATGCCCCATTTCTGCGCCGTCCCCTGCGCCAGTAGATCGTCGGTATAAACGGCTTCATGCGCTCGGTGAAACCCGCCGACGCCGATGTGGACAATGCCGGGGGTAACGCTTGCCCGGTCGTACCCCGGCACGGCCACGCGAGGTCCGAGCGTCCGCAGCGTTTCCTGGCTTAATTGTGTCATTGTGAGCCTGTTATACCCAAACAGGGCGCACTTCGTCTGCTTGGCTGCTGAAATGGGTACAATCAAAGTCTATGCGTCCTCTCATCAGTGAACTCCGCTTTAACCGTCTGCTGACCCGCGCGGCAGTGCTGCCGCTGGTTCTGATGGCGATGCTGTCAGCCCTGCTGATCTGGCAGGTCAACCATCTGCTGCATGTTTTTGAGTGGGTGAACCACACAGATACAGTGATTGCACGGGCAAACATCTCGCAGAAGCTGCTGTTGGATATGGAGACGGGCAAGCGCGGGTTTCTGCTGTCCGGCGACCCGAAGTTTTTGCAGCCTTACAGCGATGCCGAGGCCCGCATCACGCCGTCGCTGAACGCTCTGTCCGCTCTGGTCAAAGACAGCCCGCTGCAAACAAAGCGTTTGGCGGCTTTGGAAGACCTGCGGGAACAATGGCAGGAAAACGCGGGGACCCAGATCTTCAAAGTTCAAGCGTCCGGCCCGCAGATAGGCGTGCGCGACGACGAGGGCAAGCGCCTGATGGACGCAATCCGGATTGAGTTTTCAGACATCATCGGGACCGAAGAGCGCCTGCGGGTGGAGCGGAGCGAAACCGCCCAGCGGGCGGCGCAGCGCACGATCTTCGGCGCTCTTTTTGCCGCGATTGTTGGGGGCGGGGCGCTCGGATGGCTGTCGCGCCGGCAGCTTCTGCGGCTGACGGCGGATTACGCCGAAGCGGCGGCAACGACGCGGCGGCAGGCGCAGGCGATTCAGGAAGGCGCGGAGCGGCTGCGGCTGACGATAGATACGGCCCTTGACGCGGTCATCGGCGCAGATGCTCATGGAATTATCACCGGCTGGAACGCGCAGGCGGAGGCGGTCTTTGGCCGGACCCGCGCCGAAGCGGTCGGCCTCGCCCTGGACCAGACAATTATCCCGCAGCGGCACCGGGCCGCGCACCGGCAGGGTCTCGCTCATTACTTGGCGACCGGGGAAGGGCCGGTGCTGAACCGGCGCATCGAGATCGCGGCGCTGCGGCAGGACGGGACGGAGTTCCCGGTTGAAATTGCGATTGTCCCTGTTCAGTCGCAGGAAGGGGTCTCGTTCAGCGCCTTTGTGCGGGACATCACCGATCGCAAGCAGGCAGAGGAAACGCTGGCGCACCGGGCGAAGCTGGCCGCGCTCGGCGCGGAAGTCGGCGTCGCGCTCACGCAAAAAGCGAACCTGCGAGAGACTCTGCAAGTCTGCGCCGAAACGATCGTGCGGCACCTGGATGCAGCGTTTGCCCGAATTTGGACACTGGACGCCGAGGGCAAAGTCCTGGAGCTTCAAGCAAGCGCCGGTCTCTACACCCATTTAGACGGTCCGCATGGCCGTGTCCCGGTCGGCATGTACAAAATCGGTCTTATTGCCGAAGAGCGTCTGCCCCATTTGACCAACGCTGTTTGGGATGACCCGCGTGTCGGCGACAAAGAGTGGGCAAAGCGTGAGGGAATGGTTGCGTTTGCCGGACATCCGCTGATCGTGGACGGGCGGCTGCTTGGAGTGATGGCAATGTTTGCTCGTCATTCCCTGCCGGAGACGACTTTGCAGGCGCTGGCGTCGGTTGCCGACGGCATCGCGCTTGGCATCGAGCGCAAGCAGGCGGAGCAGGGCTTGATCGCCGCGAAAAACGCTGCCGAAGCTTCAAGCCGAACTAAGTCGCAGTTCCTCGCCAACATGAGCCACGAGTTGCGGACACCGATGAATGCCATTCTCGGCTATTCGGAAATGCTTCAGGAAGAAGCGGAAGAAGAAGGCTTGGACAGCTTTACGCCAGATCTCCAGAAGATTCAAGGGGCCGGGAAGCATCTGCTGGCATTGATCAACGACATTTTGGATCTGTCAAAGATTGAAGCCGGCAAGATGGAGCTGTATTTAGAAGACTTTTCGGTGCCTGAGATGCTGGCGGATGTCACCGCGATGGTGCAGACGCTGGTGGAAAAGAAGAGCAATACGCTCCTGCTCGGCTGCGCCCCAGAGGTCAGGGCGATGCACGGCGATTTGACCAAAATCCGGCAGTCTTTGTTTAACCTGCTCTCGAACGCGGCGAAGTTCACCGAGAACGGCACGATCTCCCTGCGCGTGCGCCGAGACGCCGAGTTCTACGTTTTTGATGTCCAAGACACCGGCATCGGCATGACCGCCGAGCAGATGGCGGGCCTCTTTGAAGCCTTCTCGCAGGCGGATGCGTCCACAACGCGCAAGTACGGCGGAACGGGGCTGGGGCTTGCCATCACCCGCCGCTTCTGCCGGATGATGGGCGGCGATACCCTAGTGCAGAGCGAGCTGGGAGCAGGATCAATTTTTAGTATGCGCTTGCCGGTGCAGGTGACGCCGGCATCTGCGGCGGTTGAGCCGGCGGCGCACGAGGCGCTGCCCGTGAGCGTGTCCCTTTCCGGAGATATGGTGCTGGTGATTGACGACGACCCGGCAGCGCAGGACTTGATGCGCCGGTTCCTGACCCGCGAAGGCTTTCGCCCCGAAACGGCTTCCAGCGGAGAAGAGGGCCTGCGGCTGGCCCGTGAACTCCGGCCTTCGGCGATTACGCTGGACGTGATGATGCCCGGCATGGACGGCTGGACCGTCTTGCAGCGCCTGAAATCCGACCCAGACACGCAGGACATCCCGGTTGTGATGCTGACAATGGTAGACGACAAGAACATCGGCTTCGCCCTCGGCGCTGCCGACTACCTCACCAAGCCGGTTAACCGCCCGCGCCTTGCCGCCATTCTCAGCCGCTACCGGTGCGCCGACCAGGAAGCCGGCTGCCGGGTTCTGCTGGTGGAAGACGACATCACAACGCGCGAAATGATGCGAACCCTGCTGGACCGCGAAGGGTGGCAGGTCGAAGAAGCGGCGAATGGCCGGCTTGCGTTGGAGCGCCTGCAAACGGCCGCCCCCGACTTAATCCTTCTGGACTTGATGATGCCGGAAATGGATGGGTTCGAGTTTGCCCACCGGCTGCGCGAGCGGCCTGAATGGCAGCGTATCCCCGTGGTTGTGCTGACGGCGCGTGACATTACCGACCGAGACCGGCAGCGCCTCAATGGGGATGTCGAGAAGATCATTGAGAAAGGGGCCTGGGACCATGCGGCCCTTCTTCACGAGCTGCGCCGTCTGGCTGACGCCGCAAAGTCCGGGGGGAACCAGTAGAGGAAAGCCGTAAATGCCGCAGATTTTGCTGGTGGAAGACAACGAAGATAACCGGGACATGCTTTCGCGCCGCTTGATCCGCAAGGGTTACGAAGTCGCGCTGGCGGTAGACGGCGCGGCAGGAGTAGCTGAGGCCGCCGCGCTGTGCCCGGACCTGATTTTGATGGACATGAGCCTGCCGGTCCTGGACGGCTGGGAAGCAACGCGGCAAATTAAAGCGGCTCCTGAGACACAGCATATTCCCGTAATTGCATTGACGGCCCACGCGATGAGCGGGGATCGGGAAAAGGCGATTGCCGCCGGCTGCGACGATTATGATACCAAGCCGGTCGAGCTGCCGCGTCTGCTTCAAAAGATTGAAGCGCTGCTGGCAGCATCATCGCAGAAAGAATAGCTTCTTGGACGAAACGGCGCTGGCAGATTTGCGGCACGACCTGCGAACCCCCATCGGGCATGTGCTGGGCTACGGCGAGATGGTCGCCGACGAGCTTGCGGACGCCGGCCGGCCCGACCTGCTTGCGGATGTCGAGAAAATCCGGGCGGCCGGCCGGCACCTGCTGGCGCTGGTAGACGAGCGCCTGCAAGCCGAAGCGTTTGGCGGAACCGAAGCGTTTGGCGGCAGTAAAGCGCCGGCGCAACCCTCCACCCGCCCATTCCCTGAAGCCGAAAGCAGGGAAGAAGCAAACGAGGACGGCGGCCTGCTGCTGATTGTAGACGACAACGAGGACAACCGGGACGTGCTGGCCCGGCGCCTGAAAAGGCAGGGTCACCTCGCGGCCACCGCCGCAAGCGGTCCCGAAGCGCTTTCCATCCTCGCCGAGCAGCCGTTTGATCTGGTTTTGCTGGATATTATGATGCCGGAGATGGACGGCTACGAGGTGCTGTTTCGAATTAAATCGGGGCCGCAGACCCGCCATTTGCCGGTGATTATGATCTCCGCGCTCGATGAGATGGAAAGTGTCGTCCGGTGCATTGAGATGGGTGCGGCGGACTACCTGCCAAAGCCGTTTAACCCCACCCTGCTCCGGGCGCGGGTTGGAGCCAGCCTGCGGGAAAAACGCGCCCACGACCGGGAGCAGCGGTACACGGAGCAGCTCAGCGAGAGCTACCGGCGGCTGCGGGAGCTGGAACGCCTGCGGGATGATCTGACTTACATGATTGTCCATGATTTGCGGACCCCGCTGACATCGCTGTTGTCGGGCCTGCAAACGGTTCCTCTGGTCGGTGACTTGAACCCGATCCAGACCGAGATGGTCCAGATCGCCGCCGATGGCGGCGGCACACTGCTCGGCATGATCAACGATCTGCTGGATGTTGAGAAGATGGAGCAGGAGTCGGTGCCGCTGACCCAAACGGCGCTTTCTGCCGAGGCGCTGGTCGCGCAGGCGGTCGTCCAAGTCACGCTGCTGGCCGCTGCCGAGGGATTGACGCTGATTTCGGAGCTTGCGCCCGGCCTGCCGGAGTTCACCGGCGATGAAGACAAGCTAAAGCGCACTTTGGTGAATCTGATCGGCAATGCTATCAAGTTCACGCCGCGCGGCGGGACAGTCACCGCCAGTGCCTCCTGTACGGACGCCGCCCTGCTATTTTCTGTCCGCGACACCGGCGAAGGCATTCCTGCTGATGCGCTCGGACGCATCTTTGAGAAGTTCGGTCAGGTAGAAAGCCGCCAGGCGGGGCGCAGGATGTCCACTGGCCTCGGCCTGACATTCTGCAAGCTGGCGGTGGAAGCGCACGGCGGGCGGATCTGGGCGGAAAGCACGCCGGGCGCCGGCAGTGTTTTCTTTTTCACCATCCCCTTTTAGCTGTGACGCCGCATTTCCTTGCGGCGCATCGGCATCCGGTCAATCTGCTCGGTCAGCGCAGGCAGGCTGACTGGGACCGGTTCGCCGGAGGCGACATGGCCGTCTTTTCCAATAAGCAGCACACGGAACTGACCCGGCTTCACGCCGTAGCGTATCCGCAGAGCAGTTGTCCTCCTGTCCCCTTCCAGGTAATCGAAGCGCAGCAAGTCGCGCTCTTTGAACTCGGCGGCGCTCTGAGCCAGCAGCGTGTTCTGTTTCTGCCAGCGCGGGTCGGCTTTGCTCGGCGCAAACACCAGCAGCAGGCGGTTTTTGTTCCGGTACTGCGACAGGTCGCTTTGCGCCAGCGTCAGCACTGGCACGGCAAGGGCGGCCAGGGTGAGGAAAGAAAAGAAGAGTTTGTTCATGGGCCAGCTTGAAGAGTTTTACGAAAATCCCAGCACCGGATGCGGGACATACGGGGCTTCCAGGGACGCGATTTCTTCCGGCGACAGCGTAACCGACAGCGCCTGAACGGCGTCTTCCAAATGATGCGGCTTGGTGGCGCCGATAATCGGCGAGGTGATGACCGATTTGTGCAGCATCCAGGCCAGGGCAATTTGGGCGCGAGGCACACCCCGCGCTTCCGCCAGCGCAGCGACCGCCTCGACGACCTTCTGGTCGGCCGCCTCAGTTGTCTTGTAGAGCGTTTTGCCGAACTGGTCGGTTTCCGTCCGTTCCGTACTCTCGTTCCAGGGCCGGGTCAGCTTGCCGCGTGCCAGGGGACTCCACGGGATGACCCCAATGCCCTGATCGGCGCAGAGGCCGAGCATTTCCCGCTCTTCTTCCCGGTACAGCAGGTTGTAATGGTCCTGCATCGAGACGAACCGGGTCCAGTTGTGGGCGTCGGCGAGGTAGAGCGCCTGGGCAAACTGCCAGGAGTACATGGAAGACGCGCCGATGTACCGCGCTTTGCCGCTTTTGACGACATCGTGCAAAGCTCCCAGCGTTTCCTCAATCGGCGTCTCGTAGTCCCAGCGGTGGATCTGGTACAGGTCTACATAGTCGGTGCCGAGGCGCGTGAGGCTCGCATCAATCTCCTGGAAGATGGCTTTGCGGGACAGCCCTGCGCCATTGGCGTCTGGGTGCATCCGGCCATGCACTTTAGTGGCAGTCACGACTTCGTCGCGCCGGGCGAAGTCTTCTAATGCCCGCCCGGTAATCTCCTCCGAAGTGCCGTCAGAGTAGACGTTGGCCGTGTCAAAGAAGTTGATGCCAAGCTCTAAAGCCCGCTGAATGAACGGCCGGCTTTCTTCCTCATTCAGCGACCACGGATGAGCGCCACGCTCCGGGACGCCGTAGCTCATGCAGCCGAGGCAGATGCGCGAGACTTTGAGGCCCGTCTTGCCGAGTTTTTTAGTTTCCATAGGTTTCACTTAGAGAGAAAGAGAAGAAGGGCGAGCGAGAGAAGAAGGGCGAACGCAGAGGAGAAGGGCAAACACAAGGTTCGCCCTTCTTCCTGACAGCTTCCTGTTCTCGCGGCTCTTTACTTTTCGCGGTCTTCCGGCTGGCCTTCGAGCGGCTCGGACATCTTGCGGTGTACCTCGGCAGACGCTGTCGGCTTCATCAGCTCACTCCCAAGTCCCATCACTTTTGTCTTCAAGGAACCCGCAATGACCTTGTCCTTGCCCGCCATCAGGGCCTTGAAGCCGTCCCGCGCGACAGCCGCCGGATCGTCTTTCTTGTTCTGGCCGACAGGCGTCTCGTCCATGCCGGCTCGGTGGAAGAAGTCCGTTTCCGTCACGCCCGGCATCAGCGCGGTGACCGAGACGCCCGTGTCTTTCAGCTCGTTCCGCAGCGCTTCCGAGAACGAGAACACGAACGCTTTAGTCGCGCCGTAGACCGCCTCAAACGGGGCCGGCATGAGGCTGGCAATGCTTGCCGTGAACAGGATGCGCCCGCTGCCTCGCGCGGTCATATCCTGCGCCATGTGCTTGGCGAGGTGTACGGTTGAAACGCAGTTCAGCTCAATCATATTGATTTCGGCATCAAGGTCCGTTTCGCGGAAGTCGCCGCCGACCCCGACCCCGGCGTTGATGGCGATGGCATCTACCGGCTGCCCGGTTGCTTTGATCGCTTCATAAAGGGTGTGGACACCTTCTTTGTGAACAAGGTCAGCACCGACGGTGCGGACCGACGCGCCCAGCGCCTCGATTTCCAGTGCGGCAGCGGGCAGGCGGTCATCCGGCTCGGCGGTGAGAAGAAGATCAAAGCCGTTGCGGGCGAATTCTTTGGCGAGTTCCAAGCCAATGCCGCTGGAAGCGCCAGTGACAACGGCAAAAGGTTTCGTACTATCCATTGGGGCTTACCTCAAATACTAATTTGCGGCGCTGAAGTCAGCACCATTGGTTTATTGCCCAATCACTGTGATTTCAAGCACTGATCTGAAGCATTAGTCTTTGGTGACTTCGACGCCTTTCCAGAACGCGACCCGTGCGGCAACCTGCCCCGCGCCGGGCTTCGGCTGGGGGTAATACCAGGCGGCATCGGGGTTTGTTTTCCCGCCGGCTTCCACGGCGTAATAGCTGGCTGTGCCTTTCCACGGGCAGACGGTGTGGGTTGTACTCGGCGCGAAGTGCCCTGGAATAATGCTGTCCAGCGGAAAATAGTGGTTGCCTTCCACCACAACCGTCTCGTCGCTTTGAGCCAAAACTGTCCCGTTCCAAACTGCTTTCATTGTATCCTCCAAAAACGGCAGAATTATTTTTTCAAACTCGCCTTCAATCCTGTATTATGGCATACTAATTGCAGTATAGTGAGTTTAAGGAGTATCTTATGCCACGAACGATTTCCGCTCTGACGCTGATTGCCTGCCTCGCTCTCGCCGGAGGCGCGGCTCAGGCCCAGCCCACCGTAGGCCCCGCCACCCCCACGGCGTTCTTGTATGTGGGAACCGACTCAACGCAACTTCCAAAAGCGTTCGGCACGGCGACTGTCAGCGCGTCCGGGACAGCCGCCTCCGGGGTGTTTGCATTTTTGGGCGGCGCGGACCCTTCTACCACAAACTATAGAGGGTTATCGGCGTTCGGCAGCGGCCAGATTACCGTGACCGGCGGCACCTTCCAGCAGATCTTTGCCGCCGACAACGGCGTCATCAACTTGATCGGCACCAACCTGACGCAGGGCAGTGACCTTCAATTTGACGCTATCAACCAGCCGTATTACACCGTCAGCGGCACGCTTCAGCAGGACCGGACCCCCTTCACGGCGGAATGGATTGTTCCCGGCGGCGGCACTCTAGAGTTCAACGGCCTCCCGGCGGTTCCCGGCGCGGCTCCCGTTCCTGAAGCGTCCACCGTCGTCTCCCTCGGCCTGCTTCTTTTCGGCACCGCCTGGCTGGCGTTCAAGCGCCGCAAAACCGCTTAGGCTTCCCTCCATCTATGCAAACGCCCAGCTTCTGACACACGGAGAGGGGCGTTTGCATGAACGCTTTACATTTACACGCTTTAAAGTGCCTCGTACCCCGGCGGCGGAGGCCGGACCGAGATCGTCGGTCCCGAACGCCAGCGGGTTTCCCTGTCTGTTAGCTCACCCAAAACAATCCAGTAAGGAGTGTGCAGCACCATGATCTTGTCTCCTGAGTTGTAACCCAGAAGTTATGTAGTATCAACCAGCAATCAACTCTGGTTCCAGCAGTCGGGTGAAGTCAGCAAATCCAGGGTCGCCGATTGGACATCGGAGGTCTGAGCGGTGGTTGTGTAGAAGATGGACTCGCGCAAAAGGCGCTGGGCGGGCGACGACAGCAGGTGCGCTCCGCCGCCGGTGGCGGTGACGACGGCGTGGGCGGCGCGGGTGGCGAGCGTGATCGCTTCGGCGCGGGCATGGAGGGCGCGGTCTTTGTAGTCGGGCAGCTCGGCGCAGGCCCCGCTCCAGCGCAGAGCGTCAGCCCGGCAGGCGTCTACTTCAGTCTGAAACTCGGCGGCGGCGTGGGCAAACATGTCGTTATGGCGCAGACCGGCCAGTGCGTTCAAGGCAAAGATGCTGCCCCGCGTACAGCCGAGCGGCAGGAAGACATGGCCGGTGATGCCGCAAAAGTCGCCGCGCTTCAGAGCCTCGGCAGGGCGCTCGTACAGCACATAATCGTCGGGCAGGAACAGGCCGCTGAACGTAATCTCCACGGTATCGGAGGCGTTCATCACGACAAGCGGGATGGCAGGGCCAGGCAGAAGCGCGGCTTCATTGCCGGACTTCGGGGTGTAGAAGTAGATGTGGTCGTTCTCAGGCAAGCGCACCGCGCCGAGGATAAACGAATCCAAGAGGCTCCAGCCTGTGACCCAGGGCGCTTTGCCGGAGACGACATAGCCGCCGTCCACGCGCTCGGCGGTCACCATCGGCGAGCCGGAGCGGCGCAGATGCGAGAACGCCACGCCGCACAGCTCTTTACCGGACGCAAAGCGGGGCAGCTTCTCGGCTTTCAGCGCCTGATTGCGCCCGCCGCCGACAAAGCCGCCGCCCGCGTGAAGCTGCTGCTGGACAAACGCGGTGACGCCGCAGGCGGACGCCATGACTTCCGTATACTCGCGCCGGGTGGTCTCATCCGCGCCAAAGCCGCCGTAGTCTGGGCTGATGCCGAGGCCGAAGTAGCCGTTTTCCCCCAGCAGCCGAACATTTGCGCCGACTTGGCCGTTTATGCTGCCTTGATCGGCGGCCTGCGCGTTGGGCCGGAATACAGCGTCGGCGAGACGCCGCGCTTCGGATAAAATCTGTTCGTTCATAGTAAAAGTATACCCAAGTTGCGGCAAGAGTTAGAAGCAAAGCGGGTCAAGAACATGGCGCAGAGAAAAGGGCAAAGACGGCCCGAAGAAAGGCGAACCTTGTGTTCGCCCTCACTATCTGTTCGCCCTTCTTTGGGCCGTTCGCCCTTCTTTGGGCCGTTCGCCCTTCTTTGGGCCGTTCGCCCTGCGTATATTCCTTTGCCGCGCTTCTATGTGGTACACTAACGCTTCATGGCGAAGATACTCATCCACACGCTCGGCTCATCCGGCGACCTTAACCCTTTCCTCGCACTGGCGCTTGAGCTGAAGCGACGCGGCCACGAAATCCAGTTCGCGCTGTCCCCGAAGTTTGCCGACAAGGCGCGGGCGCTTGGCTTTGCGGCGGCGGTTGCGGGGGAAGACCCGGATTGGGATTCCGATCTGATGCGCCGGATGCTGGCGATGCATCGGACCGAGCCAATCCGAATCCTCTTTGCCGAGGGCATGATCCCGGCCATCGGCCCGGCGGCAGCCGCATTGGAGCCGCTGGTTCAGGACGCCGACTTGTTTCTCTCGCATACCATTCAGCTTGCCGCGCCGGCAGTCGCGCAGCGGATGGGAACGCCCTGGATCAGCGCCTCGGCGGCGACACTGATTTACGAAACGGGAGATTACCCGCCGCCGGGGGTCGCCTGGAAAGGCATCCCGGCCTGGCTGTCACGCCTCGGCTGGCAGATTGGCCGGGGCTTGTTTCGGGACCTCGACGCGCTGGCGGCGGAGGAGTACGCCAAACTCGGCGTTGGCCCGCGTCCGAACATTATCTCCAGCGGGGCCTATTCGCGGCGCTTGACGCTGGGATTGTGGTCGCCGTCGTTCTTCCCCCGCCCGTCCGACTGGCCTTCCTGGTTCCAGATCGGCGGCTACGCCCGGTGGGACGGCGAACCCACCCCGATTCGTTCCTCACCGACCCTCCCGAAACGGGAAGGTAAGGAGTTTCTGGTAGGCGAGGGCTTAACCTCTTTGTCCTCCCGCTTCGGGAGGACCCCCAGCGAAGCGGGGAGGTGGGTTCCCACCATCCTGTTCACGCTCGGCTCCTCGGTCGTCAATCATCCCGGCGAGTTCTGGCGGACGGCGCTTGAAACACTTGCTCAGACCTCCTGGCACGGCGTTTTGCTCGGCGCTCCGGCTGACTTCCCGGTCCCCAACGCGCTTCAAGGGCGCGTCCAGCTTATCCCCTACGCCCCCTACGCCGACTTGTTCCCATTGATGGACGCTGTGGTCCATCAGGGCGGGGTTGGGACAACCCAGGCGGCGTGCTATTACGGCCTGCCGGCGGTGGTTGTGCCGCGTGGGTTTGATCAATTTGAAAATGCCGCCCATATTCAGCGCGAAGGCTGGGGGCTGCGGCTGATGCCGGAGCAAGGCACAGCGACGGGCCTGCGGCTTCGCTTGGAGCGCCTGCTGGCAGCGGGCGAAATCAAGACGCGGGTGCAGGCGCTGGGCCGGCAGATGCAGGCCGAGCCGGGGGTCGTACGGAGCGCGGATTTAGTCGAGGCCGCATTGCCGGTGTCGCGGAAACCTTGACAGCCAATGGCGCGTATCGTATAATCAGTAGTCATTTTAGAGCGAAATTAAGAGCGTGGCAGTGAATTGCGACGCTGTGGGGCGAAGCGCCTACCATCCACCTTCGTGGACGAAGAATAGGACAACAAGTACGGTCGTCTCCTTTTCGGCGAAGGCCGAGACTAGGCGCTTCGCCCCACAGCGTAGGAGTTTATTCCCATGCGCCCCTACTATCGCACCATTCGAAGCGTGATCGCTTCGCGGAGGAAGAATTGAAGCAGGAGAAAATCTGGGGACTGGTGATTATCGTCCTCATTGCATTGTCAGGCTGGGTCATGCTCGGCACCCACAAGGACCCGCTGACGCACCGGCAGGTCGCGAACTTCCCGACCCGCTATGGCCTCGACATCAAAGGCGGTGTCCGGGCCATCTTGCAGGCGCACCCCGAACAGGCCGCCCCCGGCGTCGTGTACGACCAGGCGACCGTGCAGCATATCTTGGAGCAGCGCATCAACTCGGCCGGCGTCAGCGAGGCGGTCATCCAGCCGCGCCCGCAGCAGCAGCAGTTTATCATCGAGCTGCCGGACGTCAAAAACAAAGACGCTATCATGGCCCAGCTTGGGACCACGGCGCAGATGACGTTTTACTACTTCGCCGATGTTCAGTCCCAGCGCAACCAAACCGCGCCGCTGCGGGTTGATACCGGCACCGGACCGGGCGGGCAGGAGCTATATTCGTTCTTGGTCACCCAGCCCTGGAACGGCTTTTCGCCGGGCCAATCGTTCCGCGACGGTGCCCAGATCAAAGCCGACTGGAACGCCCTTTTGACCGCCGCAAAAGCAAACCCGGTCGGTGCGGCGACTACGCCGTATGCGCCTCCGCCGGTCAACCAGCTTCAGCAGTCGGTTCTCAGCACGAGCTACGACCGCCTTGCTTCCGACACGCCTGCCGCCTTCACCGCAGTCCAGCAGCAGCAGGCCGCCGCGCTGAACAAAGAGATTTCCGGCTGGAACGCGCTCCTGACCGACTCGATCAACGCTTATGGCGGCAAGCCGATTTTGACCGGGGCCGATTTAGAGCCTAGCTCCAGCGCCCATCTGGGCCAGGACGGCACGCCGACGGTTTCTCAGGTCTTTAACCCAAAAGGCGCGGCGGCGTTCGGGGATTTCACGACCCAGCACACCGGCGAGATCATGGGCATTGTGCTGGATGACGCAGTTTTGTCCGCGCCGTTCATCAAGCAGCCGATCCTGGACGGCCAGGGCGAAATCAGCGGCGGCTTTTCCAATCTCACCAAAGCGCAGAGTTTGTCCAGCCTGCTGAACGCTGGTGCCTTGCCTGTCCCGCTGGAACAGGTGCAGACGCAGAGCATTGAAGCGAGCCTCGGCGTCGGCGCGGTCACGAAAAGCCTGATTGCGGGCGGCGTTGGCCTCGCGCTTGTTCTGCTGTTTATGCTGGCTTACTACCGCCTGCCGGGCCTGCTGGCGGACATTGCGCTTCTCATTTATGCGCTCTTTACGCTGGCGATCTTCAAGGGTGGCCTCAACTGGCTCTTCCCAGGGCTGGTCGTCACGCTGACCCTGCCGGGCATCGCCGGCTTTATCCTGTCTATCGGCATGGCGGTAGACGCCAACATCCTGATCTTTGAGCGGCTGAAAGAAGAACTGCGCGACGGCAAGGCGCTTCGCCCGGCGATTGACTCGGCGTTCAAGCGGGCATTTACCGCCATCCGCGACTCCAACATCTGCACCTGTATCACCTGTATTGTGCTGCTGTCGCTCGGCACCGCGAGTGTTAAGGGTTTCGCGCTGACGCTCTTGATTGGTGTTTTGGTTTCGCTGTTCTCGGCGATCACGGTCACGCGGACACTGCTGTACCTGCTGGTCAGCGTATTCCCCGGACTTGCCAGGAACCCGGCCTTGTTCGGCCTCGGCGTGAGTTCGCTGGTAGGGCAGACAACCGGCAGTGCGACCCGCGCGGGCCTGAACATTATCGGCCGCCGCAAGCTGTTCTACAGCATCAGTTTAGGGATTATCGTGCCGGGCCTGATTTTCCTATTCTTGGGCGGCCTCAAGCCTTCGATTGAGTTCAAGGGCGGTACGCAGATTCAGACCCAATACGCGCAGGCGGTGACGCAGCCGGAAGTCGAGAAGGCAATCCAGGCGCAGGGGTTCAAAGACAACACGATCCAAATGGCGGAAGGCGGGACGACCGCGATTGTCAGTGTCTCAGAGCAGTCGAAGACCGCCAGCAAGCTGGACAGTCCCGTTTACCAGCGTTTGACCAAAGCCTTGAACACGCTTGGGCCGAATACCGAGCAGGAGTTCGGTAATGTCGGCAGCGTGATCTCAAAAGAAGTCACGTCAAACGCTTTGCAGGCCGTCGTGATCGCGTCCGGCTTGATTGTCTTCTACCTGGCATTGGTCTTCGGCATCGGCGGCTTTGTAGCAGGGCTACGGCTTGGGACTTCGGCAGTCTTTGCGCTGCTGCATGACATTCTGGTCCTGCTGGGCGCGTTTGCGATTTTCGGCTACTTCTTAGGCTGGGAGATTGACAGCCTCTTTATCACCGCCATGCTGACTGTCATCGGCTTTTCGGTCCATGACACGGTGGTCATCTTCGACCGTGTCCGGGAGAACCTGCGGCATAAGTCGCGCGGCGAGAACTTTGAGTCGCTGGTCAACCGCTCCATCGGGCAGACGCTGGCCCGCTCGATCAATACGTCGCTGACGGTTGTGATGACGCTTGTAGCCCTGGTTGTTTTAGGCGGACAGACGACGCGCCTCTTGAACGTCGCGCTCTTGATTGGTATTCTGAGCGGGACCTACTCGTCCATCTTTAACGCCGCGTCCATTCTCGTAGACTGGGAAAACTGGCTAGCAAAACGCCGCGCCAACGCCCCGGCTGCCGTGCTTGCAACCGAGACCGCCTCCACCGGCGGCGCGGCGGTTTACCCGTCGAACGGCGGCAGCACAAACGGCGGCAGCACAAACGGTGGTGCGGCAGTGTACCCGTCCAGCGGTGGGGCAGCACGCCCTACGTCGCCTCCGGCGGCTCCGCGTCCGGCGGCTCCTGGCGAGATCCAGATTTCAGCAATTAAGGCGAAGAAGAAGGGGCCAGTGAAGCGGTTTTAGGACACCCCACCCGCCAACAAGTTGGCGGGTGAGGTTTTCCGCTTTCCCCTATTTCGCCTGGGTAACGACAGTATTATGCCAACAAAAACACCCCAAGCCCAAACACGCTGGACGGAGCCGGAGCGCAACCCGGCGGCGGAGCAGAGGCTGGTTCGCGAGCTTTACATCCACCCCCTGACCGCCCGGCTGCTTTGCAACCGGGGTCTCACCGATCCGGGCGAAGCCAGCGCGTTTCTTGTGCCGGCGCTCTCCCAGCTTTTGGACCCATTCGGCCTGCCGGATATGGACCGCGCCGCGCACCGAATCAAAGACGCGCTGGAGAATAAAGAGACGATCTTTATCTACGGCGATTACGATGTGGACGGGGTGACTTCTACCGCTGTTTATGTCCGGTCGCTGACGGCACTGGGGGCGAAGCTTGAATACAAAGTGCCGCACCGGAAGCGTGATGGGTACGATTTGAAGCCGAGCGCGATTGAGTATGCCCACGAAAAAGGTGCGACACTGGTTATCACGTCGGACTGCGGCATTCAAGCGCGGGAAGCGGTCGAGTACGCGAACAGTCTGGGCATGACCGTCATTGTGACAGACCACCATGAGCCGGGCGAGACGCTGCCGCCCGCGTATGCCGTGGTCAACCCGCATCGGCAGGACTCCACCTATAAGTTTCCCAATTTGGCAGGCGTCGGGGTCGCGTTCAAGACCATGCAGGCGGTTGTCCGGCTGGTGCATCCGACCCACGAAGCCGCGTATATTCAGAAGTTCCTGGATTTGGTCGCCTGCGGCACAGTCGCCGATGTCATGCCCCTGCTCGGCGAAAACCGCGTGTTTGCATCGTTTGGGCTGAAGCAGCTTGCGACGACACGCAAAGTCGGGCTGCGGGCGCTTTTAGAGGGCGCAGGCATCAACACCGACAAGCCGCTGTCGGCGGAAACGGTCGGCTTTGGGATTGGTCCGCGCATTAATGCCGTTGGGCGGCTGGATGACGCGGCGACGGCGCTGGATTTGCTGCTGACGGGTGACCCGGAAGAAGCGCGGGCGTTAGTGGAAAAGATGAATGCGTTTAATGTGGAGCGCCAAGTCGCCCAGAAGCGTATCTTAGAAGAAGCCAAGCGCATTGTCGAGAGCCGGGATCTAGACAAAACGAAAGTGCTGGTGGTGGCGTCGCCGGGCTGGAACGCGGGCGTGGTCGGCATTGTCGCGGGGAAGCTCGTCGAAGCGTATGGCCGGCCTGCGATTGTGATCGGGGTCAACGACGAGGAAACGCACGGCAAAGGCTCGGCGCGTTCCATTAAAGGCTTTGATATGTTCGCCGGCATTCAGCTTTGCCGAACCCTGCTTCAATCCTGCGGCGGGCATGAAATGGCGGCGGGCCTGTCGCTGACGATGGAGAACTTGGATGAATTCGAGCGGACAATCAACGCCCACGCGGCGGCGACGATGACCGACGACGACTTTATCCCGAAGCTCGCCCACGACGGCCTGATTGACCCGTCTGCGCTTTCCCTGAACCTGCTGGAAGAATGGGAACAGCTTGCCCCGTTCGGCCATGCGAACCCGGAGCCGAAGTTTGCGTCTGCCGACCTGCTGATCTGCGAAGCCAAACGCATCGGCAAAGACGCTAGCCATCTTAAAATGAAGGTACGGGCCGAAGCGATGGACCCGACCGACTGCATTGCGTGGGGCCAAGGCGACTGGGCGGATACGTCGAAGCCCGGCGACTATTTGGAAGCGGTCTTCACGCCGCAGATCAATGAATGGAATGGACGCCGCCTGCTTCAGTTCAACATCAAGGATCTGAAGAGCGGGTAGACCTACCCCCTTGCTTCGTTCATTCTTCACTTCGCAGGGTCCTCCCTAAAGGAAAGATCAGGACATGAGAAGGCTTATTCTGCTCCGTATCCTTCCTTTAGGAAGGACCCTGCGAAGTGAAGAATGAACGAAGCAAGGGGGTAGGTCTCCTAGAAAGAAAACGACAAGATGCCATTAACCCACTGGCAGCGATTTTTTCTTATCGCAGCGACTTCACTCGGCGCGGTCTCGGCCCAGGCCCGCGCGACGAATGGACTACATTGGGAGCGCATTCACACTCACAATGCCGCGCCGTCAGTCGTGTTTGCGAAGCTGGGGCTGACCCACAGCACAAAGAACGGCTACACGCGCGACGGCAAGCAGGGGGTGCCGGACCCGACTTTCCCGCCGGGCCTGACCGACGTGGTGCCGTATGATGCCGAAAAACTAATTTTGGTGCGCGGCACAGCCGGCGGCCTCAGCCTGTTTCGGGCGCGTGTTTCCGCCGCCGACAAGCTCAATCCGCCGCTGCATCTCCACGCGGAGCTGAACCGGCCTGGTCCTGACTCCGCGCCGTTTGGAACACAAGATGTTGACGCGGTCAACGACGGCGTCCGCACCCAGATCAGCCTCGGCGACGGCGCAGGGGCGCGGGTTTACCAGATTACGGAGCGGGCTAACCCCGATGGCACCATTTGGATCGCCTGCCGGGTCAGCCTGCCGCTGCCGGACCAGTCGAACCTCTCGCCGACCGGCCCCGTCTTCATCCCGGAGCGCATTTGGACCGACCCGATGAGCCGCAAAGCTCGCCTCGGCGAAACCGTCCAGTTTGAGGATTTTGCATCGGTCCGGCGGGCGTTCGCCCGCAAGCTCGGCGCGACCGGGACCGATGCCGGCGAAGATTATGCGCTGCGCGTGACGCTAACGGCGAATTAGGACGGACGTGGAAACGAAGGACGAACACAAGGTTCGCCCTTGTTATCCTCTCTTGCTATTGTCTAGGAACCCTATGCTGCCTTCTTTGCTGCCCTTGCTGGCGTCCCCTGAAACGGGCAGTCCCCTCACCCTGACCGTTCGCCAAAGAAGCGGCGAAGAGATTACCGACGGCAGCCTCACCGACGACGCCGGGAACGTCTACCCCATCCAGGACGGCATCCCTCGTCTGCTGCCGCTGGCCCTGCTGGATGCCCAGAAGTCGGAGATCGCCGCGCGGGACGCCCAGGTTGGCGACTACGATGCCATGACGTTCCTGAACTACTTCGGCAAAGTCGAGATCCCGCTCACGCTCCGAGCACTCCGCCCCGCTCCGACCGACCGCCTGCTCGAAGCCGGCTGCGGCACCGGGCGCATGACCCGGCTTCTCTCTCCCACTGTCCGTGAACTGGTCGCCATTGACTTCTCCTTTGAGTCCCTGCGCGTCAACCGCCGCAAGCTGCTCGCCGCCGGGGTCACGAATGTCCATCTCGTCCAGGCCGACTTGTGCCGCCTCCCGTTTGCCCCTTGCGTGTTTGACCGCGTTGTGTCCTGCCAGGTCTTAGAGCATGTTCCCGGCCCCGACGCCCGCGCCGCCGCCGTTACCAGCCTCAGCGCGGTTCTGAAACCCGGCGGCACTTTGGCTCTGTCCGCCTACAAGCACTCCCTGCTCACCCGCGCCTTCAGCCAAAAAGAAGGCAGCCACGATGGCGGCATTCCGTTCTTCCGGTTCACCCGTTCTGAGATGCGCGAAACGCTCGGCACAAAGTTTCAGGTCCACTCCATCACCGGTGCACTGGTTTACTTGTATCTAGCAAGGTGCAGTAAAATCTAAGCCGTTGGCGCAACCGGGGTGACATCCATGTCCCGGAGGCCGCCGGGGCGGAAGGCCAGCACGAGCGTAGTTACAAGCGAGATGGCGGCGCACAGCACAATCGTAGATGGGGCGCCGATAAACTTTGCCAGCCAGCCCGCAAACAGTGAGCCGAAGGGGATGGTGCCGATGAACATCAGCGTGTAAATGCTCATTACCCGTCCGCGCAGGAAGTTTGGGACGTGAAGCTGCATGAGCGTGTTCGAGGTCGCAAAGCACAGCACAAAGCCATAAGACACGATGGTCATAGTGGCGTAGGCTAGCCACAAAGTCCGCGAAAGGCCGAAGACGACTAACACCACCGTCGCCATGAGGCTGCCGATGAGCAGCATGTTCCGCTGACGCGCCGGAGTGCCGAGCAGTGCGACAGTTAGAGCACCGCCGAGTGCCCCCACCCCACGCACCGTTTCCATAAAGCCGAACGACGCCACCTGGACTTTATCCGAGGCATTCGGCAGCAGCGTGTAGCGGACGAAGACGGGGATTAGCACATTGAACGAGAACGCAAATGTCCCGAAGGAGCCGACCAAAATGACTAAGTTGCGGACGGTCGGGTTCTGGCGGACATAGCGGAAGCCCTCACGGGTCGAGTTCCAGACCCCACGCAGGGTGTTGTCGGCTTTTACGCCGCCCGCAGGCAGGGTTTTCGGCGGCAGACGAATGAGCAGCAGGCCGACAATGACGGCGCATGACAGAAACGCATTCGCGAGAAACGCTGTGCCGATTTTGACCCGCGCGGCCAGCAGCAGGCCCGCAACGGCAGGGCCGAGCGCACGGGCAGCATTGAAGATGCTGGAATTGAGGGCGACCGCGCTGGCAACGTCTTCTTTTTTCACGATCTCCGCGACGAACGACTGCCGGGTCGGCATATCAAACGCGGCGAAAAGGCCCGACAGACCCGCAAAGAACAGGACGTGCCAGATCTGGACTCTGCCCTCCGACGCCAAGATGCCGAGGCCGAGAGCGCACAAGATCAGGCCGCTCTGGGTCACGAGCAGCATCTTGCGCTTATCCACGCGGTCGGCGACGACGCCCGCCAGCAGCGTGAACAAAAAGATCGGCAGGCCGCCGGCGAAGTTGACCCAGCCGGAGTAGAAGTTTGCCGCCGCCTCGATTGTCGCGGATGGATGGCTCGGCCCGGAGCCGGCCGCCGCGCCGGTCGTGTGCAGCAGGTGGGCCGAGACCGGGTCCACCAGCAGGACGATCAGCCAGCCCTGCGCGAGATTTTGCGCCCAGGTGCCGATCAGCGAGATAAGCTGTCCGATCCAAAAAATTCGGAAATTGCGGTTCTTGAGCGCCCGGAACGCGCCGGGCTTTGCCGGGATTTGGGCCGGCGTGCCTGGGGCGAGCGGCTCCTGCCGCTCAGGGTCAATTTGTGTACTTGCCATAATTCAGAACTCGTTCAGGAAGATGATACCCAATTCGGCAGCGGCGCGGCAACTAAGCCCCGCGCGGCGAAACCTGGAAGCAGTGCAGCCAGACCCGCTGCCGTGGCGGCATTGTCCGGCCCATCGTGCAGGAGTATGATCGCGCCGGCCTCAATTTTTGTGAGGACACGCACGGCAATTTGGGCCGGGTCGCGCTCTTGATAATCGCGGCTGTTGATACTCCACGCCGCCAGGCCGTAGCCGGCCCGGCGCAGGGTCCAGACAAGCGAAAGCGACTTGAAGCCGTGCGGCGGGCGTACCCACGGGACAATTTTGGCGTCTGGACAGGCACGGCGTATCGCTTCTTCCGTGCGTTTGATTTCCGTCCGAACCGCCCGCCGGTTTTGCAGCACAAACGGCTGGTGGGTATAGGCATGAATGCCGATTGAGTGGCCTTCGGCGGCAATGCGGCGCAGCAGGTCGGGATGACGGTCAACGGCTTCGCCGAGGACAAAAAATGTCGCACGCAGGCCGTGCGAGCGCAGGAGGTCTAAAATCAGCGGTGTGACTTCTTGTGACGGCCCATCGTCAAAGGTCAGCGCGACCGTGTTACTGCGACCGGGTAGGCGCGACAAAATCGGCAGCCCCCAGGTCAGTGGTCCGACAAAGACGAACACGAAGTAAAGACACAGCGCCGGGGCCAAAAAGAAGCCCAGCGCGAAGGGTCCCGTAAACGACCAGTGCAGCAGAAAGTGGGCGAGAACGCCGAGCGCCGACGCCTGCGCGGTCCGCACGGCGATGATTTTGGTGACGGGGTTCAACGCTCCACAATCCGCGCTTTCATCGCCGAAGCGACCAGACGCCGGGAAAGCGGGCTGGGACGCAGGTATTCGCCGATGCCATGGCCGGTTTCGGTCCTGCCCTGCCGGCACACTTCGGCGTCACAAAGGGCGCGGATATAAAATGGCGAGCTGTCGAGACGCCTGCCGAACTGGAAGACAACCTGATAGTCCGGCCCGCCGACCGAAAGCCGGCTTCGGTAGCGCGTCCCGAAGCCGTTCCAGACCGGCTTGTCTAAGCGAACTTTTGCCTGCGCGTTGTGGTGGATGAGCCGCCCGGCGTCGAACAGCAGCAGGTGGCTGACCGGCGGGCTGCGATGCGGCTGGACATGGTACAAAATCACGCTCCGCTGGCCCGGCAAAGCCGCTCTCGCCCAGGACCAGTCACGGATAGCGGCGTCGAACGGCAGCCGGCCCCAGTTATGGTCATGGTAGCCGGTTCCTGAAAACGAGAGGTGTTCCGCGCCGGGATTACGCTCCTCGCGCAGAGTGAGGGAGCCGGACACTCGGCAGAACGGCGCAATCGGCAGCCAGGAATGATCCCCGCCGAGCGGCGAGTCTTTGGCTGGGCCGCCGGACAGCGGCGGGCCGGTAAATGCCAGCGAGGCGACTAGCGAGCGTCCGTTGCCGTTTTCGTCGGCAAGGTCTAAGCGCCACACGCCAGGCTGCGGCATCGAAAGCGTGTTCGGACCAAATTCCAAGCAGAGTGGGACAGTTTCGGCGGCGGACACTTGGGACACGGGAAAGCGGGTGAAATGGTAAGCGTGCAGCTTGCCATGCCGGTAGAGGGCGAAGAAAAGCGCGTTGTGGGCGTAAGGGTTTGCCGGAACAGACTGCGCCGAGAAGCGGTAGTACGGCGAAAACGGGTTGCCGAGGAACCAGATGCAGGACAGCGCCCATTCGGCGTTATCGGAAACGGCATCAAAGTACCACCATTCGTAAGCCCCCGGCGTCTGCCGCAGCCAGATCCCATGCGCGGCTTCTTCGGCAGGGTCTAAAACAAGGCGCATGGGAAGAGTATACCCGGTGTATTCTTCTGGTATACTAACGGCGCAATGCGGCTTTACTTTTTGTCTTCGGTTTTATCTCCGGTGTTTTTGTACCAAGCGGCTGTGCTGCTCACGGCGCTGGCGCTGATGGGAACGGCGGCGCTGAACTTTTGGTTCTTCCGCAAGCCGCGTGCCTTTGCCGCCGAGACCGGCCAATCCCAGATGCCGCGAATTTCCGTGCTGGTGCCGGCCCGCGATGAAGCGGAGAACATTGAAGCCTGCGTCCGGTCACTGCTGGCACTGAACTACCCGAACTTTGAGGTGATCGTGCTGGATGACCATTCAGCAGACGACACCTATGCGATCTTGTGCCGCCAACGGGACCGGGACCATCGCCTGCGGGTGCTGATCGGAGCGGAGCTGCCGCCGGATTGGTACGGCAAGCCGTTTGCCTGCTGGCAGCTTGCTCATGCCGCGTCGGGCGAGCTGCTTCTCATGACCGACGCCGACTGTGTCTTCGCCCCGGATGCGCTTCTGCTCGCGCTTGGCGCACGGCAAGAGCATCGGGCGGAGGTGGTTTCGCTGGTGCCGGACCTGCACTGCGAGGGCTTTTGGGAGCGTCTGCTCATTCCGATCCAATACTTCGTGATTTTCGCGTTCCTGCCGACCCCGTTCATTCGGGCAACCCCTTACCCGTGGTTTGCGGCAGCGAACGGTGCATTTTTGTTTTTGTCGCGCGAGACCTACTTTGCCGTGGACGGCCACCGGGCGGTGCGGCAGCAGCTTGCCGAGGATGTGAAGTTTGCCCAGCATGTCAAGCGGGAAGGAAAGTCACTTTGGTACGGGGACGGCTCGCGCACTTATTTTGTGCGGATGTACCACGGGCTGGACGAGCTGTGGGCTGGCTTTGCGAAGAACCTCTTTCCCGCATTCTCGCACAATCTGCCGCTGCTGCTGTGGATCGTTTTTCTGCTGGTCAATGTTTTCATCCTGCCGCCGCTGTGGGCTATCGGGGGATGGCTCTCCGGCGCGGCCTGGGCTTTCCTGCCCCTAGCCGCCTATCTAGGGCTTGCCGCCGTGCGCCTCGGCTTGACTCTGCGGTTTGGGCGGGATTCCAGCGGGTATGCGCTGCTGAACCCGCTGGCCTGGTCGGTCGTGGTCGGGATTGCGCTGTCGTCGGCCTACCGCAGCGTTTCAGGACGGGGCAATTCCTGGAAGGGCCGGGTTTACCGGCAGTCTTAACGGTTAAAGTCTGTAAAGAGCGGGTAAAAACCGGCAGAGCCGCCCAAGCGGCAACACACTCCGGGAGAACACTCACCATGGCTGAAGATACAAAAGCGCAGCTTCTGCGCTACCTGAACGACTCTTATGCTGCTGAAGTCGGCGGCATTGCGTCCCTGCGCGATCTGGCCGCTGAGACCACCGATGCCGAGCTGAAGCAGGTCGCCGAAGACCATATCGTGGTCACCCAGTCCCAGGTGGACCGGATCTCGGCCCGCATTTTAGCCCTCGGCGGCGACAAATCGGAGCCGAAAGGCATTCTGAACTCATTCCTGGCGAAAGCCAGCAGCGCGGTCAATATCTTCCATTCTAAAGAAGACAAGCAGACCCAGGACACGATCAAGGCATATGCGTTCGAGCATTTCGAGATCGGCGCTTATACATCGCTCCATGCTTATTCCCATGCCATCGGAGACACGGAAACGGCCCATCTTGCCGAGACGATCATTGGCGAGGAGAAGCTTGCCGCTGATAAGTTCCAGCGCCTCATCCCGCAGCTTGCCGTCGCTTCTGTCGGCAATGCAACTAACGTCCAGTAGATCTGCCGTCAGTAGACCTGCGGCTCGCTCAGGCGCGGAGGGAACGAAAACCGCTCCCTCCGCGTCTTATTCTGTAACCAGTACGCTTTGGATTGTACGCTTCGGATTGTACGCTTCGGAAGGACATGACACCGTTGACATCTTTGACCCGCGCTGCTTTGACATTCTCTGCCGCTTTTGCACTCGCCGGCCTAGCCTTGACGACTCCTCTGCCGGCCCAAGCGCCGCAGCCGGGCCAGTCTACCCCGGTGGGGCTTGGCTTGAACGCCGCCCAGCGAACAAAGGCGGATGGGCTCCAGGCCCAGTTCCAAAAAGAGGTTCAGGCCCTGCAAGCCGATACCAAGATGGCCCCAGCGCAGAAGCAGGCAAAGTACACGGCGCTGTATCAAACAATGGATCGGAACATGCTGGCAGTTTTGACCCCGGTTCAGCGCTCTCAGGTCGTAAAGCAGCGGGCGATCAACGCCCAGTTTAAGACGAACGTTCTCGCGCTTCAGTCGAACCGCAAGCTGACCGACGCGCAGAAGAAGGCGCGGTATCTTCAGCTTGTTCAGAACGCGCGGAATGCATCGCTTGCCTTGATGTCTCCGGCCCAGCGTGCCGATGCCATCAAACGGAGCGCGGCGGCGGAAAAGCTTCAGCAGGAACAGGCTCCTAAAATCGCCGAAGCGAAGCGCTTATCTCAGCAGCTTCAGAAGTCGGAAACCCCTGCCCAGTCCGAGAAGCTGCGGACAATCGCGCTGTCCACGGGAACAACCATTCAATCGGTAATTGCCGACAAATCGCTTTCCAGCCAAGCCAAGACCGCCAGGATTATCTCCCTGCGCCAGGATGCCTTGAAGCGCGATTTGGCGCTCCTGACCCCCGCCCAGCGTACACTTTACAGCCGCATCCAGGCGCTGATTACTGTTCCCGCCCGTTAAGACAAAGTGAACGCGGACAGCGATGTCCGCGTTCTTTTGTTTCCACATTCCATCTACTTCGCCAAAGCCTGCTGAATGGCCGTCTCCAGCGCCGGGCCGCGCACATCAACAGCCGCGATTTTGCCGTCGCGCCCCACCAGCAGGCCAAACGGGATGGACATGACCCCGTACTCGCGCGGGACAGCGCTGCTCCACTGCTTGCCGTCGAAGACTTGCCGCCACGGCATTTTGTTCTGGGCAATAAAGCTCGTCAGCGCCGGGCGGCTTTCGTCGAGCGATACGCCGACAATGTCAAAGCCCTGCGCGTGGTACTTCTTATAAGCGGCAATGACATTCGGCATCTCCCCCACGCACGGCCCGCACCAGGTCGCCCAGAAATCCATCAGCACCACTTTTCCATGATACTGCGCCAGTGACAGCGGCCTGCCATTTAAGTCTTTCGCGGTAACTGAGAACGGCTTTGCACCCGGCACAAGGCGCGGGTCGTGCATCGGCTGACTTTGAGCGGCTTTCGGCACGGCCATTTTCTTGACGCCAGGCGGCGGCGTAAACACAAAGTCGGCGGCGGTGAAAGTTGGCGTGGCCGATAGTGCTGTTACGGTTTCTATATGCTTTTCTGTATTTATCTTCCCGTCACTCGCAGTGAAACTTTGGGTTTCCGTAATGCGGCGCAGGAAATGATCCGTCTTCCCTATGTCAATCGTGAAGTTAATTTTTCCAGTGGGATTAGGCAGAGTAACGACAACGGTGTCCGTCGGCACCACCTCAATCGTGCTGGAAGTTCCAAGAGTTGCCGTGACACCAGGCTGAGCGAGAAGAGAAGACAATGCCTGCGGCTGACCGAACAAATTAGCCACTAGCGAGCGGGATGACTCAAACACCTTCGGAATGACGTCTGTTTCGGCGGGTACGGGATAAACACGGTAGTTTTTGCTGTGTGCTGAGTAAAGGGTCACACTATTTCCGTTTGACACGAACTCAACAATCGGGCCGTCTTTGTCGGCGACTGCGACGCGGGCCTGACGAGGTTTCTGATATGCCAGCATAATTGTCTGCTCAGTATTGCCGATCAATCCGCGAGCCGTAGAGATTACGGCGATTGTCGCGGTCAGCGCAGTCAATGCTTTGTGTGCGGCGATGGTCTGCTGGAACAGCGCTGTTACCTGCGGGTCTACGGCAGGCGCGGCCACTGGGTTTGGCGGGATCATAGAGGCAGGCGGAGAAGTCTGAGCGGCGGCAGGCCCGGCCAGCAGGATTAGTCCCGCAAGAAAGGCGCAGTGGGCGCGAGTCGGGATTGGCATAAGGGAGTCTCCTTCAGCAAAATCGCCCGGCACAGAGCGTGCCGGGCTTAAGATAACCGGGATTAAGATAACAGGCTACTTGTGTCCCGTGCGCGGGAAGCGGACTTGCCCGGCGTGGCCGGAGGTCGGCTTGCTGGGGCCGCGCCCGCCGGGCGCATTGGAGTTCGGTCCGGCGCTGCCGCCGCTCTTCTTGCCCTTCGCCTGCGCCCGGCGGTCGGCCCGGTTCAGGGCGGGGATTTCGGTTCCGTTTGCGGGGGCCGCGTCCGGCTGTGTCTGCACTTCTTCCGTGATGTCCGGCTCTCCGGTGCCGCTGCCGCCTGTCTGCTGCTCCATGTCGTTGTGTTCCTTTCACGCGGGGATAATTAAATCGGTACGCTTAGTATACCCCGCCTGCGCTTGCAGGCGCGGGACGGCGTAGCGCAGCAGCGTTTCCATGTTAATCACGTCTTCTTTGTTGTACGCCAGCAGGAGGCGCTTCGCGTCTTCCGCCCCGCGCCCGCCCCGGCGGTACGCCCGCCACAGCCGCACCGCGTCCATGCCGCTCAGGCCGTCGGTTTCGGGAACTCGTGCAATATGAAGCTGCTGCTCGATTCTTTTGAGTCCTCCGGTGTGGCCGAGCCGCTTCAGCAAGGGGCAGAGGTCTACATGGAACCGGTCGGCAAAGACCGATTCTAAGACAGGAAAACGGCGCTTCAGGAACGGCAGGTCAAAGCCAGTCCCGAAGAACGTCACAAAGCCGTCGTAGTCCTGGCTCTCGTAAGCAAACTGGGCCAAATTCTCGCCTTTGACGTACTGGTGCATCTCAAAGCCGTCGTACAGCCCAATCAGCGTGATCGAGTCCTGGCTCATGCCCCCGTTCGTTTCAATGTCCAGGTAACCGATCTTCGGGAAGTGCGAGACCGCCCGCCAGTGTTCCTTCTTCGGCAGGTTATGGGCAAAGAAGTCCGTGCGCCCCTCGGAAAGTGCCAAAACGCTGTCATCAATCGTCCGCGCCAGCGCGATCTTATGGCGCGGCGGCAGCCGAAGCGTAGATGCCCGCTCCCGGTACTCGTCCCATGACGCCACCCCCTGCGCCCAAAGTCCCTGCTCCGTCGCCGGCCCTACTCCCGGCGCATGAATAAAAGTCGCAGTCAGCATAAATAAAAGTATACCCGATGGACTTGTCCGGCACAGCGGCGAAAATGAGCAATATCGGTCAAGCAACAGGCTCAAAGTCTTGGTACAATAACGGCGTATGAACCCAAAGCAATCCGGGCAGCATCGAGAGCAGCGTCAGCGGGAAATGCTGTCGGCGGTGGAAACCACGCTCCAAGAAAGCGGGAGTTCAATGGCGGGGAATGCCTGCCTCAGCCGTTATCACTTTCAGCGCGTGTTCGAGCGGACGGTCGGCGAGTCGCCGGGGGCGCTGCGGCGACGCCTGCTGTTGGAGCGTGCCGCTTATGAACTCCGCACGACAAAAAAGGCGGTTACGCTCGTCGCCTTCGACGCCGATTATCAAACGCCGGAAGGGTTCTCCCGCGCCTTTAAAAGAGCGTTTGGTCTGTCTCCAAAGGCATACCGGCAGGCGGCGCAGCAAATCCGCTTGCTGCCCGGCCTCAGCGGGGTTCATTACTATCACGAAACCGAGTCGCTTATGACGACATTACCTGGAGGGAAACGAAACATGGACCTGACAGATCGCTTGCTGGAAAAAGATTATGCTGTCAAGAGACGCCTCTTAGAATGTGCACGGCTGCTGAGCGATGGGCAGCTCGATGCGCCGCTCGCGTTTCAAAACAGAGTGGTCCGCTTTGTCGAGCCGCCGCGAACGCTCAGAGAAACGCTCATTCATCTTTTGGGACATAGTTTCGAGATCAGCACCGGCGGCTGGGTCGGGGACATGTACCAGGCAGTCGGCTGGCAGCCGAAAGACCTTCCTGTCCGCACCCTCTCCGGCAATTCACCGGCGGCGATGCTGGAAGGATTGGAAGTCTCGTCAAAGGTGTTCCGTGACTTTGTTCATTATGTCCGCGCGGAGAACCTTTGGGACCAAGAATGGGTGGACGCGGCCTGCGAGCCGCCGGAAACGTTCGCGGTGGGACGAGTCATCGAAGAACAGCTCTCGTCAGGCATTGCCCAGCGCCGGATACTGGAAATCATGATGGAGCAAATGGGTTTTGAGCTGTAAGTGGCGCGTCGTCATCCCACAATCTCCACCGTCAGCCCCGGCGTGGGCGCAGGGACTAAGATCGCTTCTGCTCCGGCAGCTTTGAGCGCGGCGACAGTGCGGTCTTCGTCAAGCGTCAAGGCAACGATGGTTCCGCCGCCGCCGGCTCCGGCGAGCTTGGCCGCCAACGCGCCGCTGTCCAAAGCAGCAGCAATTAACGCTTCATTGGCGTCGCCGCTGCCGCCTAAATTGCGGACGATGGCGTGGTTGCGGGTCATCAGAGCGGCCAGCGTGTCCCAGTCGTCGGATAATAACGCGCGTTTGGCGGTGCGGGACAGGGCGGCGATCTCGGCGTAGCCCTGGACGGTGGCGGGGTCGCCGGCCAGCCAGCGCTCGCGGGGCGTCGCATGGACGGAGCCGGAATGGTGCCGGACGCCGGTGTGGGCGAGAACAAACGGCAGGTTGCGGACATACGGCGCGAGCGGCTCGACAGACCCAAACGGCGTGGTCATTTCCAGCGGCTTGGCGCTGCTGCGGCCCATAAAATCCATAAAGTTCAGGCCGCCGAAGACGGTCATATACGCATCCTGGAAGCCGCAGACAATGCCCAGCACGTCGTACTCAATTTTTCGTACCAACTCGGCGGTCTCGTAGGGACTGAGGCGTAGGCCGAGATGCGCGAGCAGCGCTCCCGTCAGGCAGGCCAAAATAGCCGTCGAGCCGGCCAGCCCCGCCTGCATCGGGATCTCGGTGGATGCCGACAGGTGAAACGGTGCGGTGATCGCCGGGTCTACTTCTAAGGCCGACAGCGCGGCGCGGACGACGTTCAGGTAATCATCGGGGCGCAGAGTCAAATCTTCGGCGGCGCGGAGGGTCTGGGTTTGGCCTGAGACCGTAATCTGCATTTCGGCGGCTTCGGCCAGGGTGCAGGAAGCGCGTTCACGGGTGGACAAAGACAGCACGGAGCCGCCATACATATCGGTCGGGTTGCCGACAATCCCACAGCGTCCGGGGGTACTTGCTTTGATCATTGCTGCTCCAAGACCCAGTCTGCCAGCGCCGTTAGTGTCGGAAACACGAGGTCGGGCGCAGGCGAGAAGTCGCCGGGCGCATAAGCCGAGACGCCGCCCGACAGCAACAACGCGGCCCACCCCACCCCGGCGGCCTGTCCAGCGGCAATATCCGTCGGCGAGTCGCCGGCAAAGATCGTCTGAGCCAGCGTCAGCCCATAGTCATGTGCCGCTTCCAGCAGCATTCCCGGTCCCGGCTTCCGGCGCGGCGAATTGGCTTCGGCAAGCTCCGTGCTGTAGTAGCAGTGGTCTAGATGCGCCCCGGCTTCAGTGTGCAGAAGCTCGGCTATGCGCTGCTGAATAGCGGCTAGCTCGCTCATCATCATCAGCCCCTTGCCGACCCCCTGCTGATTGGAGATGACAATGACCTTGATGTCTATATCATTTAGCCGCCGCACCGCCGCCGCAACACCCGGCAGGAGCGTCACGTCCGCCGCCCATAGCAGGTAGCCACCCGGAATATGCGGGTTCAGCACCCCATCCCGGTCCAAAAACACAGCCTCAAGTTTCATCCAGTTTTTAGAGCTGGCTTTCGCTCCTCAGCCATCTCAATCCATTGACGAATGCGTGATCTTACCCATGAACTCTTGAAAAGATGCCCCATTTGAGTAGCAAAATCGTTCGCGTTCTCAAATAATTGTTGATCTTCCTGACTCGCACCTGACTCCAACAGATGTACCGGGTATCCCCGATCTGGTTGCGTCGTCCAGACATAGAACAAGGGGTCTGTGTATCCATTAAGAACTGGGATGACTAAGTAAAACGTGTACCGAATTGTGCCCAGAAATGGTGCCAGATAGACCTCAGCTTGGACAAGCCCCCCTGTATGTTGCCCCATTTGGATCGCCGCCTTGTTCAAGACTTCAAATGGACTTACTTCTTCCGGCCTCTGCATATTTGCCTCGGTGAGATAATCAGGCATAAAAACATCCGGCACGTCTGGTTTCATGGTCGCCCTTCTTCCAAGTGATCATTGCCTCAAAAACAAAATCGGAACGCCAACGGCAAATGGTCTGAGATTCTGCTGTCCGGCGTGTTGGTTTGAGGAACTGTTAATCGTCGTCCTCCAAATTGCTGCCCCGAATCCCAGGTCAAGATACGAAGTGAAGATTCATCAAAATAAGGCACAATGTCCGGTGACAGCAGTACCTGGTCGAGAACAAACCAATCATAGCAGACCGGCGTCGAAAGCCGTTTGTAATAAGTACCTGGCGTACTGCTGTCACCCAAAAACCGCCACATGGGGTTATAAAGAAAACGTGATGTGCGCCCGTTCAGGGTGCGCTCTGCTTGCCGCAAAACTATGTCTCGATTACAAGACGCATTCAGCCCATAAAAGCCAGCCACTCCGGCATCAAAAGGATTAGAATTCAGGTCGCCAACAATGAGTGTCAGAGGCAATGGTACATCGGCAGGGTAACTTTCCTGCCATTGCCTCTCAAAGACTTCAATATCCTGTCTCAGATCAATCGCGGTTTTGCGTTGCTCGTCGCCCTGATCGTATTGAGCATCGGGAAAATGCATACCGACTAGAAGCAACTGCTTTCTGTTTATGGTGAAGGACCACGCTATATAACGGTCATGGGAGAATTCAATATTCCAATGCGGCTGTCGAAGACGCGAGAAAACTTGGACCTTCTGATGTCCTGGCTGGCTCGGAAACGGTGCAGAGTGAAACGTCTCCGAATTAATCGGGAGACGGTTATTAATCAGCGTAATCAAACCATCTTCATGACCAACATAAGCACTTTCTGCCAAAGCAAGAACATCGATCTTTTCGTAGTTGATAAGGCGAACCAACTGCTCCTCAACCGCGTTATTGTGTACGTTCCAAAAAAGAAAGTTCGTCTCGAAGTCGGTCATGATTTTTTATATCGTCTTAATACCCATATCTAATCGGCCTTTTATCCCGACGAGTCACCTAAAAGCGCGGCTCCGTTGGTGCTGGCGGACCAGTCCAGCTTGACGTTTTTTTCGATGCGGCGGATTAGGATTTTGATCTCTAATCTCTCAGCACGCGATGGCGTGGCGGGTGCAGACGCCGGTGAGGAGGTTCCAGACGGCGTCGAGAGCCAGGCAGGAGGCGTCGACGGCGTCTCCGGCGTCGGGGTCGCTCAGGTGCCGGGTCAACAGGCGGCGCTCGACGGCGGAGTGTTCGATGTCGGCTTCCTGGTGGACGCGGAAGTAGGCCAGCGCGGCGTTGTCACAGACGCCGTAGAACTCCTGCAAGCCCGCGATCTTGGTTCCGGCGACTGCGGGTATCTGGCTCTCGTAGCTGTAGAGGGCGGCGAGACCGGCGGCGACCGAGCCATTGGCGCAGAGGCGGCGGAAGGTCTCGACAAGCGTGACGGTCTCCGGCTGCGCGGGGGTGTTCAAAACTGCCATGCGGCTTGTGCTGATGCCTTCGGCGAATTGCAGCCAGAGTTCCGGGTGGTTCGGGTCGCCCGCTTCCTCGTCTACCAGGTTTTGCAGGACGGCGCGGCGGGTGTCGGGGTCTGAGGTGTGGGCGTGCAGAGCCGAAAGGTACTGCGGGAAGGCGGCGACATGGTGGTAATACTGCCCGGCGTAGTCGGCCAGGGCGGCCTGGGTCAGCTCGCCGCGCTGCCAGGCTTGGTAGAACGGGTGGGTCAGCACAGAGCGGTCTGCGATCTGCGCGTCAATCTGGGCCAGTGCGGGGGGTGTCATAGTTGGATGTGTCAAAATTGGGTGTGTCATGTGATCTCCTGTTGAGTAACTTGCGCGGTAGACGGTTTGCGAGGGAGTGAACTCCTCTCGCTATTGAGGATCGTCCTTCGGACGGCAAGAGGAGAGGCCAAGCATCTGCGGTCTTCTCGTCCGAAGGACGGTCGTATGCAGCGAGAGGAGTTCACTCCCTCGCAGCTCTCTGTTATTTTCCTAACCCGACGAGTCTCCCAAAAGCGCGGCTCCGTTGGCGCTGCCGGACCAGTCCAGCTTGACGTTTTTTTCGATGCGGCGGACGGCTTCTTCCAGCTTTTCGCCGTCCTGGTCGCCGCTGACGGTCAGGGACATGCGGACGTAGCCGTCGCCGCGCTCGCCGTAGCCGAGGCCGGGGATGGCGAGAACATCGGCTTTTTCGAGCAGTTCCCGCGAGAAGGTCGCGGACGTGTAGCCGGGCGGGACGGGCGCCCAGATGTAGAAGGTCGCTTTCGGCTTTTCTAAGCTCCAGCCGAGGCCGTTCAAGCCGTCTACCAGCACGTCCCGCCGCTTTTGCAGAAGCATTGTCGCCGCCTCGTTGCTGGCGTGGTTCAGCGCCCAGCCGGCGGTGAGAGCGACGGCGGCGAACTGCTTGCTGTCAACATTGCCTTTGATTGTGTTCAGCGCTCGCAGCGCATCCGGGCTGCCGACCGCAAACCCGATGCGCCAGCCGGTCATGTTGAAGGTTTTGGAGAGCGAATGGGTCTCAATCGCGACTTCTTTGGCCCCCTCAATCTGCATGATGCTGGGCGCTTTGTAGCCGTCAAAACCGGCTTCCGAGTACGCGCAGTCGTGCAGGATGAGCGTGTCAGTCTCGCGGGCGAAGTTCACGGCGTCCTGGAAGAACTCTTTTGTCGCCACAGCCCCGGTTGGGTTGTTTGGATAGTTCAGGTAAATCAGCTTCGCTTTTTTCACCACATCACCGGGGATTTTTGTAAAGTCCGGCAGGAAGCCGTTTTCCGCCAGCAGCGGGAACTCATAGGGTGTGCCGCCCGCGAGAAGCGTGTTGACTTTGACGACTGTGTACGCGGGGTCCGGCACCAGGGCGACATCGCCGGGATCAATGAACGCCCACGCGGCATGGGCTAATCCTTCTTTGCTGCCGATCAACTCTAATATCTCATTGGTTGGATCAAGTGCCACGCCGAAGCGGTTTTGGAACCAAGTCGCCACGTCTTCTAAAAACTCGGCCCGGCCCATGTTCGATTCGTCGTAGCGGTGGGTCGTCGGGTCGTGCGAGAAGGCCGCGAGATGGTCTAAGATCTCCGGCGGGGTCGGCTGGTCGGGATCGCCGATGCCGAGGTCAATGAGGTCGCGCCCCTCGGCAATGGCCTGGCTCTTCAGTTTTGCGATCTCGCCGAACAAATACGGCGGGATCAGCGATAATCGTTTTGCTCGCTGCACGTTTTTTCTACTCCTAGCGTTCTTGTAAAAGCGTTTTAATAAACAGGTTGTTTCTGGCCCTAGAGTTCGGCAGGGAACAGCGATTTCCCTGCGTAGGTTTCTGGAACCGGCACTTCCAGTGCCGGTTCTTGCGTCTTAATACCCCTGCGCGATGTCTACCGCGTTCTCTAGTGGCTCCCCGCGCGAGAACCGGCCCAAGTTCGACAAAAACAACGTCTTCTGGCGCTCGCGCAGGCCCGCCGTCCAGCCGGGCGAATTATGCGGGGCGACAAAGACGTTCGGCATATCCCACAGCGGACTGTCTTCGGGCAGCGGCTCATGCGCGAAGACGTCTAAACACGCTCCCGCGATTTTGCCGCCTTGCAGCGCTTCAATCAGCGCCGGCTCGTCAACAAGGCCGCCACGGGCGATGTTGATTACCCACGCCGACGGCTTCATCAGCGCAATTTGAGCTGGGCCAAGCAGCGCCCGCGTTTCTCCAGTCAGCGCAGCGGCAATCACCACATAATCACTTTCAGTCAGCAGACGCGCGAGGCCGTCCGCGCCTATCAGGACTTTGTCTACACCGGCAGCGGGCAGAGCGCGGCGGCGCAGGCCAAGCGTCTTCATGCCGAAGGCTTTGGCGCGGGCGGCAATCCCCAGGCCAATGGGACCCAGGCCGATGATGCCGAGGGTCTGCCCGTACAGCTCCTGCTGGGTCAGGGACTCCCAGCGGTGCTGACGCTGGAACGCCATCAGCTCCGGCAGACGGCGGGCGACCAGCAGCATCCAGGCGAGTACGAATTCGGAGATGGCGATCTCAAATGCCGGGCCGGAGTCGGTGACGACGATACCGGGCTTGGCTTTTACGGCAGGCGTCAGCACATGGTCCACCCCGGCGCTTGCCGTGTGCAGCCAGCGAACCTTTGGGCCGTCCTCGACAAGCGCGGCGAACCGTTTGCCCGCGACCCACCGCAGGACTCCTTCCGCTTCCAGCCAGGCGTCTTCGGGCGGCCCATCTTCCGGGTAGGCCAGCAAGGTTACGATTGGCGCGGCGTCGGAAGCGGCGGCTTGGAGTTCGTCGTAAAGGTGCTCCGGGACTAAAATCTTCACAGCCTTGTATTATACTGGCAGCCGCGAGAAAATTATGTGATACGCCAACATATGTGTGGAATTATATATGTGCTGCATATCAGCAACAGGAGAATACAATGGAACAGATGGATGCACTGACTGGACTGCCGGGCCGGGTGGCCCTCGACAAAGAACTCGCGCTGCACCTAACTGAGCGCGTACCGTTCGCCGTCGCGCTGCTGGACGTTGACGGGTTTCAGGAGATCAATGACACGCTCGGCTTTTCTGAGGGTGACAAAGCTCTGCGCCGGCTGGCGGAACTGCTGGCGGGGGCGAATGCTGGTACAGCCTACCGCATTTCCGGCGATGAGTTCGCGCTGGTCATGCCGCAGGTGACGCTGGAACAGGCGTTTTTGGCAGCGGAAAAGCTGCGGACGCTTGTGATGGAGAGCGACTTCGCGCTGGCCGACGGCAGAACTTTGAGGATCACAGCGGGGGTCGCGCATTCGCCGCGTGATGCCAAAGAAGCGCAGGCGCTGCTGAACGCCGCTGACGCCGCCCTGCTGTCGGCAAAAGAAAGCGGCGGTAACCAAGTCGCTTTGCCGCCGAACGAAGAAATGATCCTGAAGTCATGTTACTACCCGTCCGCCGGCCTCAAAAAGCTCAAGGCGTTGGCGGAGCGTTTAAGCCAGCGCGAGTCTTACCTGCTCCGCGAAGCCCTGACCGACTTCCTGCGAAAGCACGAGGCGTTGCGGCCTTCCTAACCTCTTGCCTTGACTTCGCCTTGACTTTGCATGAGCGATGGGCTATAATGCGTCAGCATCATGGCCCATTTGACTGTCTATTCCAAGCCCGGCTGCCACCTATGCGAAGAGGCCATTCGGACACTCACGCATCTTCAAGCGCAGACGCCGTTTACGCTGGAAGAAATCAACATTCAGGACGACCCGGCGCTGTTCGCGGAATACGGCGAGCAGATCCCTGTGGTTCTCCTGAACGGCGAAATGTTGTTTGAATATACAGTAGACGAAGGCGTTTTGCGCCAAAAGTTAAAGGAGGTGAATTAACCCATGCGTGTCCGTGCCAAAGAACTGCGCCGTACCCGGAAGCGAACCGAAGAGCGCCACAAAGCTCGCCATAAAGCGGAAGTCGAAGCCGCGCCGAAGAAGAAGTAGCGACATTATATCACTGCTCTGGAGAACCTACTCATGGAAATCTCGCAAGTAGAAAAAATGCGGGGAATGACGCATCCTGAAGAGCGCCTTTCCCCGCGTGAAGTCGAACTCATCAAATACCGCGATAACCGGACCGCGCTAATTGTGACACTTCTCAGCGGCGAAACGCTGGAAGGCGCGATCCGCTGGCATGACCACCTGACCCTGCGGCTAGTTCAAGCCGACCGCAGCGAAGTGACCATCTACCAGCACGCTATTTCTTATTATCGTCCTAAAGTTTAGGCAGCCAAAGCAAAAACCGCCATCCTCTTCTCCACCGAGAAGAGCCGAGCGGTTTTATTTTTTGCGGTCCCTCTAGTGCGCCGGTGCGGGCGCCGACGGGTTCTGGCCGTGATCGTCTTTCCACCGCTCTCGTGCATTCGGCAGAATGACACCGAAAATCATGTAAAGCGTAATGGCAATGATGATAAGCCGCCTTGCCCAAATCTGCCAGGCAGGCTGAGTCGGCTTCAGAGGCGGGCCGGAACTGAAGTTACTGCCAGGCTGCGGGTCAATCGGCGTCATACTATTCTCTTGGTCCGTTTTGTGCCCACATTCCCGCCGGCAAACACAGCATCGTTCAGCGCGTCGGCGTTGGTACTGTGCTGAGAACAGTCGTTCCGCTTTCCTCATCGGTGGCAAGCCCCGGCGGCCCATTAAGCTGGGCTTCCAGCAGGAAGCTTTTGCCGGTCTTAAGCTGATCCATGGAAAGCGGCACGGCAGCGTGGATCGTGTAGACGGTTCCCTGCGCGGGCGGGATAAAGTGGCCGCCGCCCGGCGGGATGAGGGCGTAGAGACGCCCGCTTTCCCGGAGCGACACTTGGAAGTCGGTGATGTCGTAAGGGCCGTGGTTGTGAACCGATGCTGAACCGTCCAGCACGGAGCCGCCCGCCCCATCCGGCGTGATATGGAACTGGTAATCATCCAAAGAGACCTGCCCCTGGGCGAGCGGAGCCTGGCTGGGAGCAGACGCGCCGCCGGCAAGCGGCGCGGCGTTGTCGCCAGGCGTGATCCGGTCAAGGGGGAAGGCTTTGGTCTGCTGGCCCATCGCTAGCGGACGATACAGGGGATAAGAAGTCAGAACCACAGGAGAGGGCGCTGTCGTGGCAGGGGGAGCCGCCGGAGCAGACACTGCCGGTGTCACCGGGGCGGCAGGATGTGAGCAGCCGGCGAGTATGAGAGTGCCGAGAGCAAGCAGGAAGCACCGGTAATCGTGCCGAGTGTGAAGAAGCATGGCAGAACGAGCAGCAGATGAAGGGCCGAAAAGAAAGAAATGGAGGGCTGAAAAGAAATGGAGGCGCCGAGCAGAATCGAACTGCTGCATAAAGGTTTTGCAGACCTCTCCCTTACCACTTGGGCACGGCGCCGCGATGAACCAAATTGTGAACGGAACTAGAGAAAATGGAGCGGGAGACGAGATTCGAACTCGCGACAACTTGCTTGGGAAGCAAGTGCTCTACCACTGAACTACTCCCGCATATTTGTATTATAGCCGGGCCGCTGGGCTTTGTCAAGAGTTTGAAACAAATCGCCGGAGGAGGCACCGGCACTTCCAGTGCCGGTGCTTTTTCTACGCCGCCGTTTCTTCCCGCAGGCGGCTGACGAAATCCTCGACACTCAGTGCGCCGAGGTCCGTGCCGCCGCGCTGGCGGACGGACACCGTACCGGCGGCGGCGTCCCGGTCGCCCGCGACCAGCATGTACGGGACTTTCTGCGTTTCGGCCTCGGCAATCTTCTTGCCGACTTTTTCGTTGCGCGTGTCCACGTCCACCCGGAAGCCCGCGTCCGAGAGCGTCTTTCGGACTGTTTCGGCGTACTCCAGGTGCCGGTCAGCAATCGGTAGGACGACGGCCTGGACTGGGGCGAGCCAGACTGGGAACGCACCCGCGTACTGCTCAATTAAAATGCCTAAGAACCGCTCGGTGGAACCTGTCACGGCCCGGTGCAGGACCACCGGCGTGTGCGGCTGGCTGTCCTCACCGATATACGAGCAGCCGAGACGTGCGGGCTGGATGAAGTCTACTTGAATGGTCGAAATCTGCCATTCGCGGCCAAGCACGTCGCGCGTTAGGAAGTCGGCTTTCGGGCCGTAAAACGCCGCTTCGCCGCGTGCCTCGACATACTCCACGCTGTTTGCGTCAAGCGCCGAGCGCAGGGCATCTTCCGCGCTGTTCCAGCGGTCGTCGTCCTGGACATACTTGCTTTCGGGGTCAAAGTCTCGAAGCGAGAGCCGGACGTAGTAGTCGGTGAACCCGTACCGCTCCAGCGTCTCCCGAATGAGCTTCAAGGCCAGCGTAAACTCCGACTCGATTTGCGCCGGGGTGCAAAAGATATGGCAGTCGTCCTGCGTCAGCGAGCGAACACGAGTCAGACCATTCAGCTCGCCGCTCTTCTCGTAGCGGTACAGCGTCGCAAACTCCGCGTAGCGCAGGGGCAGGTCGCGGTAGGAGTGCATCTGCGTGTTGAACAGCGTCATGTGCGACGGGCAGTTCATCGGCTTCAGGCGCAGGCGCTCGCCGCTCGGCTCAATGATCGGCGGGAACATGCCGCCGGCCACTTTGTCGCCGTAGTTGTCGAGATGGCCTGACTTCCGGTACAGCTCTTCTTTAACCAGATGCCCGGTCCACACATGCTGGTAGCCGTACTTTGTCTGCAAGTCCCGCACATAGGTTTCCATCGTGTGCCGAATGCTCTCACCTTTCGGCAGAAACATCGGGATGCCGGGACCGATGTCCTCGCTAAACGCAAACAAGCCAAGCTGCTTGCCAAGTACCCGGTGGTCGCGCTTTTTGGCTTCTTCGAGGCGCACATAGTAGGCGTCCAATTCTTCCTGCGTGTCAAACAGAACCCCGTAAACACGCTGAAGCTGCGCCCGTTTCTCGTCCCCGCGCCAGTACGCTCCGGCGATCCGGTCAATCTTAAACATGCCGATTTGGCCCGTGCTGTCCACATGCGGCCCCCGGCAGAGGTCCGTAAAGTCGTGCTGGGTGTAAAACGAAATTGTCTCGCCTTCCGGCAGGTCCTGGATCAGCTCAGTTTTGTACGGCTGTCCGCGCTCCGCTTCGTAAGCCAGCGCTTCTTCGCGCGGCTTTTGCGTGCGGGTCAGGGGATAGTCGAGCTTGCGGATTTTCTTCATCCGCGACTCGATTTCCGCCATGTCGGCGGGGGTGAGTGAGCGGGGAAGCTCAAAATCGTAATAGAAGCCGTCGTCAATCGGCGGCCCGATGGCAAGCCGCGCGTCCGGGAACATCTGCAAGACGGCCTGCGCTAACACATGCGCCGCCGTATGCCGCTTCTTCCAGATCTCGCTGCCTGCTGCATTGTCTTCTAAGTGTGCCACATTGCCTCCATACCAAAGAGTGAAGAGAGTATACCGGGCAGGCGGCAGAAAGTCAAACGCCGGCGCGAAGCGAGTATAATAACGGCAAAGGGGAACGCTATGGCACTTTTGGAAAGCTATATCGCACAGCCGCCGCCGCTGCGGGAGCTGGAAAACGGGGCGGTTCGCATTGAAGGAACGAGAGTATCACTCGACACCGTCATCGCCTATTTCAATCAAGGATACACTGCGGAAGACATCGTGCGCTCGTTTGACACGCTTAAGCTGCGCGATGTTTATCTCGTCATTGCTTACTATTTGGACAACAAAGATGCTGTAGATGCCTACATAATGCGCCAGGAGGAAGAAGGTGAGAAAATACGCCGGAAGTTCGAGGCGCTTCATCCGACAGACCCAAGTCTGAAGGTTAAATTGATGGCGCGTCTTGCGGCGAAAGAAGGCTCTTAATGCTGCGCTTTATCACGGATGAGGACTTTGACCGGCGCCTTCTTGTCGGGGCAAAGAGGCGACTGCCGAGTTTAGATATTGTGCGTGTACAAGATGTTGGACTGAGCGGGCGGCTGGATGACGTATTACTGGAATGGGCGGCCTCAGAGGGGAGGCTGATGCTGACCCACGATGCCGCAACCATGCCTGATGAAGCCTACCGGCGGGTCGAGGCGGGCCTTCCCATGCCCGGTGTAGTTATCGTCAACAAAAATCTCCAGCTCGGCCTTAACATTGATGACATTATTATCCTTGCCACGGCAAGTTTTAATGGCGAGTGGGAGAACCGAGCTATCCGTCTTCCCCTCTAGTGTATAATAGACTCCCATGTGCGCTTCCGAGTCCCCTACTTTTCCATACGCCGATGTTGTCGTTCAAATAGACGTAGCAGGGCTGCCGCAGCCGCTGACGTATGCGGTTCCTACCACCTTTACGCTTGCAGTCGGCGATGCGGTGCTGGTGCCGTTCGGGGCGCAGACGGCGGCGGGGTATGTGATTGGGCTGAAAGAGGACTGCCCGGCGGAGATGGCGGCGAAGATTAAGCCGGTCTCGGCGCGGATTGAGAATGCGCCGACGTTTGGCGTGGATTTGCGGGATTTGGCCGCGTGGGTGACGGAGCAGACTTTGTGCGACTGGCGGGACGCCCTGCGGCTGATTGTGCCGGACGTGATGTCGTCGCAGATCAAGACGACGCTGACGCTTTCGGACGACTGGGACGAGAAGCTGGCGGGGTCGCGGGCGGGGTCGCAAAAAGATTTAGCGGCGGCATTGGCCGCGCTCGGCGGGTCGGCGGAGCCGGGGAAGCTGGCGAAGGCGCTGGGGATGGCAAAGCCCGGCCCGGCGCTGGCCGAGCTTCGCAAGAAGGGCATCGTGACAGAGGAGCGGGCGGTTAAGCTGCCGCCAGCCCGGCGCAAGATGGTCCGGCTGCTGCGCCTTGCCGTCTCGCGAGATATTGCCGGCGAGGAAGCGTCGCGGCTGGAGCGGGCCGGCGCGGGCCGGCAGGCGCGGCTTTTAAAAGCACTGATCGCGGCGGAGACCGAAAGCAGGGCTGCGAAGCTGCCGATGTCCGGCCTTGCGGTCGGAGCGAGTGCGGGCGCGGCGGCGAAGGCGCTGGCTGACAAAGGGTTGGCCTCTTACAACGAAGTGCCGATACGCCGGGACCCGTTCCAGTTCTTCGGCTTTGTCGCAGGCGACGCCCCGCCACTGACCGATGCACAAGCGGCGGCGACGGCAAAGATTGGGGCGCACTTGCAGGCCCGCGACGGAAAAACGCTGCTGCTGTTCGGGGTCACGGGGTCGGGCAAGACGGAAGTATATCTCGATGCCGTTGGACAAGCGCTGTCTTTGGGCCGAACCGCGCTGATTCTGCTGCCGGAGATCGGGCTGACCGCCCAAGTCCTAGACTTGTTCAAGGCCCGGTTTGGGGCGGACGAAGTGGCGGTTCTGCACTCGGCCCTGTCACTCGGCGAGCGGCATGACGAGTGGCGGCGCATTCAGTCCGGCGAGGCGCGGGTCGTGGTCGGCGCCCGCTCGGCGGTCTTTGCGCCGGTTCCCGATCTTGGCCTCATCATTTTAGACGAGGAACACGACGGGTCGTATAAGCAGGACTCGTCGCCGCGCTACCACGCCCGCGACGCCGCCCGATTCCGGGCCGGCCAGACCGGCGCGATTGTGGTGCTGGGCAGCGCAACGCCCTCGGTCGAGAGCTTCTACAAAGCGCAGACCGGCGAGTATGGCCTCCTTGAGATGCCGGAGCGGATCAGCTCGCGTCCCCTGCCACCCGTTTCCGTGGTTGACCTGCGCGATGAGATGAAGCCGCCGCCGGTTCCGGTCCCGAAGAAAGGCGAAACCAAGCCGGAGCCGCCGCCGCGCTCGGTATTCGGCGCAGAGCTGTCAGCGTCGCTGGCCTGCTGTCTGGGGCGGCGCGAGCAGGCGATTTTGTTTCTCAACCGGCGCGGCTTTGCGTCGTTTCTCCTGTGCCGAGACTGCGGGTTCACGTTCCGGTGTCCGAACTGCGACGTGTCGCTGACCTATCATCATGCCGGGCGGTATTTGCAGTGCCACCACTGCGACTACACGCGGCGCAGCCCGGACGCCTGCCCCAAATGCGAGGGCCTGCGTCTGCGCCCGTTCGGCCTGGGAACGGAGAAAGTGGAAGATGCCGTGCGCTTGCAGTTCCCGTCGGCCCGGACGCTGCGAATGGACCGGGATACGATGTCCCGCAAAGGCGCTCACGCCGAGACCCTGCGGGCGTTCCGGCGCGGCGACGCCGATATTCTGATCGGAACGCAGATGGTCGCCAAGGGTCTGGACTTCCCCAATGTTACACTGGTCGGCGTGGTCAGCGCGGACATGGCGCTGAACATCCCGGACTTCCGGGCGCCGGAGCGGACATTCCAGCTTTTGACCCAGGTGGCGGGCCGGGCTGGGCGCGGCAAAGTCCCCGGCACGGTCGTGGTGCAGACGTTCTCGCCGGAACACGAGAGCATCCAGTTTGCCTCGCGCCACGATTATCTCGGCTTTTACGAGTCGGCGATTGCCCAGCGTCAGGAGCTAGGCTACCCGCCCTACTCGCACATGGCAAACGTCGTCTTCACCGACGAGTCGGAAGAAGAAGCCCAAAAACGCGCCTACGGTCTGGCGGACATCCTGCGAGCCGAGATCGGCTCCGAGGGCGCGGTGCAGTTGCTTGGCCCAGTGGCATGTCCCCTGTCGCGCCTGCGGGGCCGGTACCGCTGGCATCTGGCGCTCCGGGCACCGACTAAGCCCGAACTGCTGCGCTTGCTGAAGTCCGGCCTGGCCCAGATGACGGCGACCGGGCGCTCCGGCATGACGCTTGACATTGACCCGCTGAGTATGCTGTGAACCCACCCCGCCTCGTTCCTCGCCGACCCTCCCGCCCTCCGGGTAGCCAGTGCTGAAACGGGAGGGTGCAGAGTTTCAGACAAGACAATGCAGCCATGCTCCACCTTCTTGTCACTGCTCCTAACCTTCCCGTTTCAGCACTGGCTACCCGGAGGGCGGGAGGGTCGGCGAGGAACGAGGCGGGGTGGGTTCATCTTATTTTGTGCTATACTCTTTGGCAATGAATGACGGGGGAGACAATGCAATGGCGAAAGCCGGGGGCAGGCTGGCCGAGCTGATTCGGCGCGACGATCCGATTGTGAAGTACGACGAGGCCGCAGGCGTCAACGCCCTGCGCCAGAAGTCTAAGCCGGTGCTGACAATCAACGAAGATGTCGCCGAACTGGTCGCGCACATGGAGAAGATCATGCGGGCGGCAAACGGGGTGGGTCTCGCCGCGCCGCAGCTTGGGATTTTGCAGCGGATTTTTGTCTACGATGCCGGCGACGGCTTCCAGGCGATTATCAACCCAAAGATTTTAGGCCGCAAAGGCGAGCAGGTCGGCATTGAAGGCTGCCTGTCCATTCCCGGCCTTCAAGGCGATGTCGCGCGGGCGGAAGAAGTGGTTGTTAAGGGCATGGACCAGTTCGGGAAGCCGGTGCGGATACGCGGCGACGGATTGACCGCGCGGGTCATCCAGCATGAGAACGACCATCTCGACGGCATTTTGTTTATTGACCATGCCGATCCGGCCTCCCTGCACTGGGTCACGGCGGATGAGCTGGAAGACGAGGAAGAGGATGGGGTCGGACCGCAGACACGGGAATAAGGCAGGATACCGGGGTTGTAGAAAACCCCGGCAAAGAAACGTCCTTCGGACGAAGGTAAGAGTGAGCGTCTCTCCCGGCTTCTCTTCGTCCGAAGGACACCCTCCTGCCGGGGGTTTCTACACCCCCGGCACCCAGCAGATCAGATTATGCGCTTACTTTTCATCGGAACATCGTCGTTCGCGGTTCCCTCGCTCCAACGTCTTCAAGAGTCGCCGGATCACGAGATCCTTGCAGTCGTGACCCAGCCCGATAAGCCGCAGGGACGTGGGGGAAAGCTGTCGGTGTCGCCGGTCAAGGCTGCTGCCCTGGCGCTTGGTTTGCCCCTGTTCCAGCCGGAAAAAGTGCGGGCAAAAGACTTTGTTCAAACGGTGCGCGAACTTGCCCCAGAAATTATTGTTGTGGCGGCATTCGGCCAGATTATCCCCCAGCGGATGCTCGACATCCCGCCGCGCGGCTGCATCAATGTCCACGGCTCGCTGCTGCCTCGGTGGCGCGGCGCGGCCCCGATGCAGTACGCGCTGATGGCGGGAGACGCCGAAACCGGGGTCACAACCATGATGATGGATGCGGGTCTCGACACCGGCGATATTTTACAGCAGGCATCCCTAGATTTAATGCCGGTTGCCGATTTGGGCGAGCTGGAAACAAAGCTGGCCGAAGTCGGCGCGGACCTGCTGATGCAGACTCTCGCCGCGATTACCGCCGGCACCTGCCCGCGTGTGCCGCAGGACGAGGCGAGGGTTACGCTGGCCCCCTCGCTGCCGCCGGAAACGGGCGAGATGGACTGGGCACGTCCTGCCGAAGAGCTGCATAACCTTGTGCGCGGGGTGACGCCGAAGCCGGGCGCGTACACGTTTGTTCAGGGAAAACGCCTGAAAATCTGGCGCACGGGATTAGCTCCAAGCGGCGTTGGTGCTGTTGGTACGATTGAAATAATTGGCGGCGGTGGTATAACAGTGAATACAAGCAGAGGAGGGCTGCGTCTGCACGAAGTTCAGCCGGAAAGCAAAGGCCGCATGGCCGCCGATGCCTGGGCGCGAGGCGCACGTCTTCTGCCGGGCCAAGCACTCGGCTAACGAGCGGCAGCTAGGAAGTAACACGTCATGGGAATGCAGGAGGAACGTCTGGAACGCGGGATTGCCCACAAGCTGGAAGGCCGTTACGAAGAAGCGACGGCGGAGTTCCAGGCGCTGCTGGATGAGAACCCGGATAACCCGGAAGCCAACCACCAGATGGGCCTCGTGCTGGGGTTTATCGGCCAGTTCGATGAGTCTTTAGTTGCACTGGAACGCGCGGCCCAGCTTGCGCCGAACAGTGTCCTAGCCCGAAACGACCTCGCTCTGACTTATACGATGCTGGGCCGGTACGAGGAAGCTAAAGCCGAGTTTGCCCGCGTTCTCGCCCAGGATCACGGCAACGATGTCGCCCGGCGCAATCTCACCTACTTGCAGTAGCCGCCTATGCAGCGATTATCCCCGCAGATGAACCGGCTTTTGCCGTTTGTCGTTCTCACTCTTCTGCCCTGCCTTCTGCTCGCCCCGGTCGTCTTCGGCGGCGATGTGTTCCTGCCGGCGGACCTCCTGAAAGACATCGCCCCGTGGCGGGCCGCGCCGAGCGCCCAAGTGCCGTGGAACCCGCTGATGTGGGACGGCATGGCGGAGTTTTATCCCTGGCGCTTGTTCGCGGCGCAGACGCTTAAATCCGGCTTTCTGCCGCTTTGGAACCCACACCAATTTTGCGGGACGCCGTTTGTCGCAAACTCACAGTCAGCGGTCTTTTACCCGCTTAATCTGCTGTTCTGCCTCTTCCCTATCGCGCGTGCGTTTGGCCTCAGTGTTCTTCTGCACTTCTTTTTGACCGGCAGCTTTCTGTACGGCTTCCTGCGCTCAGGGGCGATTGGGCTGGGCTGGCCTGCCGCGCTCTTGGGCGCGGTCGCCTGGCAGATGTGCCACTGGCAGGTCGCGTGGCTGGAGCTGCCGACGTTTCTGTGCGTCTCCTGCTGGCTGCCGCTGGCCCTGCTGCTGGTGGATCGCACCGCCGAGCGTCCGACGGCGCTTCGGGCCGTTTGGCTCGGCCTGTGCCTCGGCGTCCTGCTGCTGGCGGGCCATCTTCAGATTGCGTTCTATTGTCTTGGGCTGGTCACCGCCTATGCGCTGTTTCGGGTCCGGCCTCTTCTTAAGACGCAGTGGAGGCCGCTGCTCGGCGCTGCGCTTCTTGCTGCCGTGCTGATGCTAGGGATCGCCGCGCCGCAGCTTCTGCCGGCGATTGAGCTTTCCCGGATGTCCCACCGGGCGGGAGGGGCCGTCAACTTTGCGACGTATTCCGGCTATGTCCGATTGGCCGTGCCGCCGGTGAACTTGGTCACGCTGGTTGCGCCGGGGTTCTTCGGCAGCCCAACACGCGGGACGTACTGGGGTGTCGGCACGAACGGCGGTCCCGGCGCGTACATGGAGAACGCCTGCTACGATGGGGTGCTGACCCTGCTGCTGGCGCTCACCGCGCTTGTGATGACTTGGCGGACCTCGGCAGTGACGCGCTTTTTTGGCGTTTCAGCCCTGCTGTCTTTGTTGCTTGCACTGGGAACCCCGCTGAACACCTTGCTGTTCTTCGGCATCCCCGGCTGGGCGCAGACCGGCTCACCGGGCCGCATTCTGGTGCTGTGGTCGTTCTGCCTGCCCGTCTTGGCCGCCATCGGCCTGGACACGCTTCTGCATCGCTTTGATGCGAAATCGCTTGTCAAATCGGCAGTTGCATTCGGGGTTCTGACCGTCTGCGTTTTTGTGTTTGCCATCGCCTGGATTGTTACAACCGCCCCAGAAATCAATCTCGTAATCACTTTCGCCGTCGAGAGCGATTTGTGGCGTCTGCCGGTTGGGATCTTGCTGGGAGCAGCGGCGGCGATTTGGCTGTTCCGACGGGGCAGCCTTTCGGCGTCGCGGTTCGGAGGGGCGCTTGTCGCACTCACGGCGATTGATTTGCTTGCGTCAGGCTACGGCTTCAACCGGACGGCACCGCCGGCGGCGGTGTATCCGGTGACGCCTTTAATCGCCTTTTTGCAAGCCCACAAAGCCGACGGACGCATTATGCCGATCAACAAGCGCTGGAGCTTTTACGGTCCGCCGCCGGCTATTCTGCCGCCGAATTCCGCAATGGTCTACGGCCTCGATGACACACAAGGCTACGACTCACTCTTAACGGGCCAGTATTTTGGGTTTGCTGGTGCGATGGACGGCGGCTCCCCTGCCCCGCCAGAGAACGGCAACATGGTTTTTACCAATGGCTTCCTGTCGCCCGAAGCGCGGCAAGCCGGAGCGCGTTATGCTGTCTCACAAACGCCGCTGCCGGGTCTGACGCCGGTATTCGAGGACTATGGGGATTATGTGTACGAGGACAAAGCTGCACTGCCGCGTGTGCAGGCGGTCGGAGAAAAGCGGGATGCCAATGGGGGGCTTTTAGAGCTGACGACTTCCGAACCGCCGACGCGGGTTGTGCTACTTTCCGAAGAGCTTCTTCCGAGGCAAGTAGTCGTTGCTGACCAGTGGTATCCAGGCTGGCACGCTTACTTCCGTGGCGACGCGGCCAGTTTGACGCGAGGACCAGAAGTCTTCCGCACACTCACGTTTACGCCGAAGCAACAAGGCGTTGCGGCCATGAACAACCCGGTGGAGATGCGCTATGAGCCGGCGGCGTTTCGGCTGGGATTGTATGGGCTGTGTCTGACGCTTGGAATGGCGGCGGCAGTCGGAGCCGCCGCTGGCAGTGTGACTTCACGCCGCAACCGGCGCGGCTGAGGCGGTCTCGGCGGGGGAAGCTTTTGCAGCGGCGAGAGCTTCGGTTTCGGTGGCGTAGACGCCGAAAATGGTGTTGAGGCGAGTGATTTGGAGCATTCGCTGAATGCCTTCGTTGCACCCAGACAAGTACAAAGCTCCATCGAGCGGACGCAGACGCTTGGTGGCGGACAAAAGAGTGCCAAAACCACTGCTGTCCATATAAGTGACATTTGTCATGTTGATAACAATGGCGGGCTTATTCTGGTCAATCGCGGCCGAGACAGCTTCCTTGAACTGAGGGGTCGTGTAAATGTCAATCTCGCCGGTGACATCCAGCACGGGAATGCCGTCTTCGTTCCGCAGGCTGGTTTCGATCCGCAATGTCTCCATAAGCGATTTTGTCTCCTAAGAAAAGCGTCTGTCTAAGATGGGGTTACGGTGTTTTTACCCAAAACGGTGAAAAATAAACGGGAGAAGCAAAATCACATCCAAAGTCAGCGAAATCGCCCAGTGCGCGAGGAAGCCGTACAGAAACGACCGGGTGCGAAGCGCCAGAATGCCGAGGATCAGGCCGCCAGGCAGTGCGCTTAAGACTTCCACCGGCGGCTTCGACGCCCCCGGCACATACGACCAGTGCAAAAGCGAGAAGATCAACGCCTGGACAATGACTGCGCCCCAAGTTTTGAGAAAGCTTTTTTGCAGGCCGAACAGCAGGAAGCCGCGAAAAAAGAACTCCCAGCAGAACATATAAAACCCCATCGCCAGCTCGTAATAAACAAGCGCTTTGAGATTGACGTGCTGCATGAAGAAGACCGGCCCCACCCCTGACAACGGTTGTGAGAGCCGGCCATAAAGGTACTGCGCTTGGAACTGCGTCCGCAGTGAGGGAACAGAAACAGCAGCGGCAATGATGACGGCCATGCCGACGACGGAAATGAGCGTCCACTTGAGGCCAAGCCGCCGGTCGCCGCGTGTCAGCCCGAATTGGCTCGGCTCCTGCTTCAAGAAGAGCAGGATAATCACGAGCGGCACCCACAAACAAAGCGCCGTGTTGATATACCAGTAGGCTTCCGGCGATTTCGGGTCGGGATTGGTCCAGAGTAAGTACGCCGCGATGAGTAGGCCCGCGAAGAACGTCACTGCTCCAGTCGCACCGTCCCCGCCCCGCCCGCCACTTTTCTCAGCGTGCTTTTCGCCTTCTGTTCCCGAACGCCCCACTTTAGTTTTTGCTGCCATGTACGGACTTTCGCCGCTGCCGCCTTGTTTCCCTGCCTCTTTTGGAGAAACGATATCTCGGAGGGAGCAGTTTTCACCCGGAAAAAGTTATTAAGAATACTATTGCAATTATGTTCATGGCGTAGTATACTATTAGCCAACACGCTCCTCTTACTGCTTTGGTCTTGGAGAAAAACAAAGTTGCGGATTTTAGAACAGCTTGGCTCTGAAAGCGAGGAACTCTTTAAGGCGCTTGGATCGCGGACGCGTCTGAAGCTGCTAGAGCTGCTCGCGCGGCAGAAAATGAACATCAATGAGCTGGGGCAGGCGCTTGGCATTGCTCATCCGACGATCTCAAAGCATATCCAGATTTTGGAGCAGGCCGGGCTGGTGCAGAGCGAATATATGCCTGGCGAGCAGGGGACACAAAAGCGCTGCCGGCTTCGTTACGACCGCCTCGTGATTTCATTGGAAGCCGTGCAGCAGCCGGAAGGTCTGAGCGAAGAAACAGAGATGCCGGTCGGAATGTACACTTTCGCCCATCCGACGATCACCTGCGGGCTGGCAAGCCGCGAAAAAATCATCGGATTCATGGACGAAACACAGTCGTTCCTGCTGCCGGAGCGCTCGCAGGCGCAGATACTGTGGATGGCGGAAGGCTTTGTGGAGTATATTTTTCCGAACACCGTTCCCAGCCTGATGGAAATCAGCCGGGTGGATTTGTCCATGGAGATTTGCTCGGAGTGCCTGGATTTCAACAATGACTATCCTTCCGACATTACGGTCTGGATCAACGGCGTCGAGATCGGCACCTGGACCTCGCCCGGCGACATGGGAGACCGGCATGGACGCTTGAACCCAGTCTGGTGGAACCACCATGACACCCAGTACGGGTTCCTGAAAGTCTGGTCTGTTTCCGAAGTCGGCTCTTACGCCGACAGTGACAAGCTGTCCGAGACCACGATCAAAGACATCATGGTCGTGCCGCGTCAGCCGGTCACGGTGCGGATTGGGATCAAGCCGGACGCAGAACATGTCGGCGGCTTCAATTTGTTCGGGCGCGGCTTCGGCAACTACGAGCAGGATTTAACGCTCCGCCTGAATTACCGGCCAAAAGACGCAAGCTTGAAGGCCGAGCAGTCGGCACGGCTGTCGGCGGAAGCAAGCAGGAATTACTCGCAAAACAAGTAAATTTCTAGAAAGGAAATTTTCATGGTCAACACAGAAGAAAAGCGTGGAATACCCTCCTGGGTCGCAGCAGTAGCGATTGCTGCGGTTTTGGTGGGCATCGTCCTCTACGGCATTCATGTCTTCCGGGGCCAAGCGCCCAACAGCGATTTTAAGACGCCGACATCTTACCATCAGTCGGGACCACCAGCTTCGGCAGCGCCCGGCACTCGTTAGGCGGAGCAGCATTCCCTTAAAGGTGCTGTTCTACGGAAAAATCCAACGAAATTATAAGGATAAAACTCATGAAAGTTTACACCCGCCCGCGAAGTGGCTTCACGCTCATTGAGCTGCTCGTTGTGATTGCCATTATTGCAATTCTGGCAGCGATTTTGTTCCCGGTCTTTTCTAAAGTCCGCGAGAACGCCCGCAAAACTACCTGTTTGTCCAATGAGAAACAGATTGGTCTCGCCATCACTCAGTATCAGCAGGATGCTGACGAAACATACCCTCCGCTACGGCCCGATGACAAGGGTGCTTCGACCTATGGCGGCAACGGACATGAGACTGACTGGTGGTGGTCACAGGCGATCTATCCCTTTGTCAAGAGCGCAGCCATGTTTGTCTGCCCGTCTAACCCCGACACGGGACCTGTGTGTCCCAATTATACGCCGTTCGCGCCGTTCCTCCACGAATCGTATGCCATGAACACACGCCTCGGCGAGCCGGGCGGGTGGTGGTCGGGTCATGGAAACCCAGCGCCGCCTATGCCCTTAGCGGGCGTTGACGAACCCGCGCAAAAAGTTATGGTTTGCGAGTACACAGGCAATCAGTTTCCTTCGCCTGATTATATGTGGCCTGAAATCAACGCGCAGGACATGGCGAGCTTTGGGTTCGCTGGACATAACGGAACGGAGAACTTCTTGTTCTGCGACGGCCATGCCAAAGCGATGAAACCGGTCAACACGGCCACGCCAATCAACATGTGGGGATCGCTCGGCAACAGCACGAATGGCTCCCCGTTCGGCGGACACGGCACGGCCTGCGCGACTTACACTATCAACTGCGACAACCCGGAGCCGGAAATGGTAAAAGGGTTGTCCATGCTAGGCCAGAAGTACCAATGAAGATGCGACTATTGCGAGTGAGACTGCGAGCGCTGCCGGCGCTCGCAGCCTTCTTTTTGCCAGTTGTTTCCCCATCTGCTGCCCACGCTCAGGCTCAGGTCTTCCATGTGGACTTCTCGCGGTGGGAAGGACCGCCGCTGGTCAAGACGAAGTTTGGGGTCTACCAGACGCCGTTTCTGTCAAAGAACGACTTGCAGCGGGCCGCCGCACTGCTGCCGGAAGCGGGGGTTCAGGACCTGCGCTATGAAATGGGCTGGGGCAAGCCCGATACCTATGCGTTCGACCAGATTCGGGGAACCGCCGCCGACCTACTCATTGACTTCTCGGCGCTGGACCCGTTTGTCTTGAGCTTGAAGCAGTCCGGGGTGACGCCGCTCTTTGCGATGACCTACGACCCGCTGCCGCTCAAAACCGGGACGGACTGGCAGAGATGGAAAGATGTGCCGTCTAACCTTGCCGCGTGGCAGGAAATTCAGCGGCGTTATGCCGCGCATTACCGGCAGGTCAGCGGCCTGACCGGGCCGTACTACGAGCAATGGAATGAGCCGGACCTGCCGGGCGACGGCGGCAAGGTTTTCTTTAACGGCAGCCCGCCCGACTACGCGGACGTCTACCGGGCCGGGGCGGCCGGGATCGGGGCCGGCGACCCGGACGCGCTTGCGGGTGGCCCGGCGATTGCCTATGACCAGCGCTATGCTCAGTTTTTGCGGACACAGCCGGGCGTCGGCTTTGCCTCGATCCACGCTTACGCGAATTATGCCGGGCAGATTACCGGCTTCCGCGCTCTTGTCAAGGGCCAGCCCGCCGTGCCGCTGTTTCTGACGGAGTATGCGTCGTATACTCATTACGGCCCTAAAGAGCCGGTCAGCCGCTTTCCGGCGGCGGCGCGTTTTTTCCAGGATGTCAAAGGGCTGCTGACATTTACCGATACCCCAAAAGTCTACTGGGCGCAGTGGGTGGACAACAGTCTCGGAATGGTCACGCAGGACTTCCACCGAAAAGCGCTGTTTAACGCATATGCTCTTTACCAGACGCGGCTGCCGGTGGACCGCAGCCCTGTGGCCCCGGACGGCGCCGAGGGACTGGACCTGCTGGCAGGCTCCGACGACCACACCGCAGGCGTCGCCGTGTGGAACGAAAGCGCAGTGGACAAGACAGCGACCGTGCGCCTGGACCACCTGCCGCTTAGAAATGGCCGTCTGCGCTTGTACCGGATTGATGCGTCTCATGCCAGTTATGTGGATGACCCGGCAGCGGAGGCGCTCCGCGTGAGCGGTGACTGGAAAATCCGGGCCGGTGCCGAGTGGACCGGGACGGTTCCCGCGCAGAGCGTCGTGTTCCTGCAAGCCTCCGACGGCAGCGGTGTCTCGCTCTTGCGGCCCCGGAAAATCGGCACCGTGGTCGGCCGGCGCGACTGGTTCCCGGAGCGCGGCTCCGGCGCTTACACCGATTTCGACCCGCACACCTCAATTATTCGCATTGGCCAGGGCGCTCAAACGCTGCCGGTGCAGACCGGAATTGTTCTGGACCATCCCGCCGCCGCGCTGCACGTCCAGGTCACCCGACGCGGGCCGTTTGCTGTTCTCGGTCAGGACAGCCTGTTCGGCCTGCGGATAGATTACGGCTCGAAGCAGGGAGGGTATGCGAGAAGCGTTTTGTGGCACGACGGCTCCTACCGGGCCGCCGGGAGCAGCGCATTGCCATGGGGGAAAGGGGACGCTCGGCCGGACCAGGCGCGGGCAATGCCGCAGATGAACACCGGCCAGGCATTCACGCTGAAAATCATCGGCGACGCGCCCGGCAACTGGAACGGGCGAATTATTCTCACGCCGATTTTGCGGAACCGGGGCAAGGGATCATGCGCCCGCATTCTGCTCGAAGCGCGTTAAGGCAGCAAGCTTCATTCGGGCTACCCGGCAATATTCATAGACAGCGGCCTTGTCGAGCGTCGGCCAGACGCCGGTGTCGTAGATAACCTCGCCATCACAGAGGGTCAGCAGAGCGTCGGACGCCGTCGCAGAATACACCAGGGCAGCGTAAGGGTCAGTCGCGGGGACAGTGTGCGGCTGGTTGAGACCGACGGCGATGAGGTCGGCGCGTTTGCCGGGCGTCAGCGAGCCGATCTGTGCCGACAAGCCAAGCGCCTCGGCTCCGCCGAGTGTTGCCAGATGCAGGACATCCCGTGCGGTCACGGCTTCGGCGTCTTCGAGTTTCGCCCGCTGCAAGAGCAGGGCGAAGCGCATTTCTTCCCACAAGTCGAGCGTGTTGTTCGAGACGGCGCTGTCCGTGCCGAGGCCGACTCGCAGGCCGTCGGTTTTCAGCCAGGAGGCGAGCGGCGCGATGCCCGCGCCGAGTTTGGCGTTCGATTTCGGGCAGTGGATAATGGCAGTGTTGCTGCCGGCGACAAGCCTGATGTCGGCGTCGGTCTGATGAACGCAGTGGACGGCCAGCGTGTTCGGCCCCAATGCCCCCATCTGATTGGCATAACCAGTCGGCGTCAGGTGCGGCGTTTGCCAGGTGATGCCGCGCCGGGCGTACATCTCGGCGAACGGGCCTTCCCCGCGCTCGGTGAGGGCGCTCTCGGCGGGCGACTCGGCGATGTGAATGGAAGTCGGCAGGTGCTCGGCGGCGACATAGAGGCTGATGGTCGCAAACAGCGCCGGGCGAATTGTGTACAGCGCATGCGGGGAGACGCCGACGACGACACGCTCCGAAGCGTAAGCACGGTGGGCGGCAATTTTGGCTTGCAGCGCGGCCATGATCGGGGCGACAGGCTCGCGGTCGTCAATCCCGAACAGCTCCTGATAGACGATGCCGCGCTGCCCGGACTCGGACAGGACGCGCAGGGTGGCCCCGGCATCGGTATTGTCGCCAAGCGTCGTGATGCCCGACGCCGCGCACTCTAAAGCGCCGAGACGCGCCGACCAGAGCCAGTCTTCGGCAGACAAAGACGCTTTGGCGGCGGTCAGGGCGCGTATCCAGGGAAAGAACGGAACGTCCTCCAGAAACCCCCGCAGGGCTGTGTACTCTAAATGGGAATGTGCGTTGACCAGACCCGGCAGCAGCACGGCATCGCCGAAGTCCCGGCAGTCCGACACCGGGGTCCGCCGGGTCCGAACCTCAGTGATCAGGCCGTCTTCAATTATGACTTCGCCGTCGTCAATCGGCGGCGCGTCTATCGGCAGGACCCAGCGGGCGGCATAAATAGAAGTTGGCATAGGTTGATGAGAAACGCAGACAGCAAGAAGCGTGGGACTAAAGTCCTACGCTGTGGGGCGAAGCGCCCAGTGTCCGCCTTCGCGGACAAGGAGCAGAGCATTCCATAACAGCGTCTTATTCTTCGTCCACGGAGGTAGACGGTAGGCGTCTGCGCCCCATAGCGTAGGAGTTTACTCCCACGCTCTTGACCCCACGCTCTTGACCCCACGCTCTTAGTCCCACGCTCTATGGGCACTTGAGCTGGAGCTTCCAGGTCTCGCCGTACTGGGCGATGTTTTGGTTGACGACATGGCCGTCGCCCATCAGCTCGTTGTACCGCTTCTGGCTGACTAGATAGCCGCCGTGCCAAGAACCGTTACCGTCCATCAGCACATTGACTTTGGAAGCTTCGTGCGCGGTGCCGGCGCTGTCATACGCGACGAGTGCGCCGTAGGGGGTATGCAGTAGGGCGATTTCGGTGCGGTAGAGGTAGGAAGTCCCGAATGCCTGGAAGGCAGTGGGCCGCGCGTCTAAGGGGATGCCGAAGCCATCGTAGGCGCTGACGTCAAGCTCGGTGTAGCCGCTGTCGGACGGGCAGTGCCACAGATCGTTTGTCTGGATATACGGATGAAGAATGTCGCGCAGCGGCAGCATCGTGAAGACTTGGTTGTAGTAGGGACTGTTCAGCCAGATATTAGGATGCGTGTTCATGTCCGACGGATCATTGCCGTAGGGATAGAGATCGTCGGCGTCTTGGGCGTACAGCGAGATCGCGAGGCCGATTTGGCGCATGTTGGAAACGCAGACGGTTTGGCGGGCTTTGCCGCGCACGGAAAAGAAGACCGGCAGCAGAATTGCGGTCAGCACGGCGATAATGGCGATGACGACGAGCAGCTCGATCAGCGTAAAGGCTTGGGACGTGCGGCTAAGGGTGCGCTTGTTCACGGGTGATGGCCTTCTAAACCGGGGTAAGTCGCAGGCACATTTGCTGCGGTGAAAGTCCTGTTTATTTTACCGTGTATTAGACCATTTTCGCACAAAAAAACGGGGCTGCATGATGCAGCCCCGTTTTTTCTCTTAACCGCGATTACGGCGGGTGTGATGGCGGTAGTAGTACGCGCGGCGGTCTCGCACCGCCTGCTGCTGCGACTGGTGATGGCGGTCCTGCTCGTAGCGGTTGGCCGAATAAGCCGCGCCGGCAGCGCCTAAAAGCGTGGCGGTGTTGTTGTGGTGCAGCAGCCCGTAGCCGGCGACGGCCGCGCCGCCGATACCGAGGTTGCGCCACTGGTTTTTGGAGTTCTGGTCTGCCTGCGCCGATAGTGGGGCGAAGACCCCAGCGGCGACGGTCGCGGCCAAACCGACTATTGTCATTATATTCGCTGTCTTCATAGTAACTCGTTCCTTCCTTCAAATGCCTGCCCGCCGAAAGCCGGGGGCGGAAGCTGTTCCGCTTCACTTTTAGTGAGACGGACCCAAACTTGATTATGTTCCACACGCAGGATATTCTCAGCCGGTATAAAGGCGTGTTTTGCCGAAAGAAAGCCGTGCGCCAGCACAATTCCGCGAAAAACGTCCACGCCGGAGTCAGCCACGACTTCGGCGACCGTGCCAAGATCGCCGTCCGTTCCCTGCACGGTCATCCCGCGCGTAATCAGCAGATAGCTTCCCGTTTCCATAATCTTATCATACCCGCCCGGCTTAGCGAAAAAACCTGCCAAAATTATGAGAAACTTAATTTTGTCTATTTTCTACAAACGCTTGACAAATTGTTGTAGGGCATGATACAATATCCTGCGAGCTACAAACATCGGGACATCGGAACGAAGAAAGAGAGTACTACTGTGCCACTTCTCAGACTTGACCGTTTCCGCGCTTTTCTGCCGCCGCGCTTTTCTGCCGCCGCGCTTTTCTGCCGCCGCGCTTTTCTGCCGCCGCGCTTTTCTGCCGCCGCGCTTTTCTGCCGCCGCGCTTTTCTGCCGCCGCGCG